>OLGD01000095.1_pt1 | contig 164843 bp, 126 predicted proteins | sample 1605311 | NCBI WGS metagenome assembly OLGD01 (sample SAMEA3888917, study PRJEB22519) | human gut metagenome | biome: human gut; feature: human-associated habitat; material: faeces | place: Denmark | collected 2010 | reverse complement strand
GGGACGTATCCGCCTCCATGACTTTGGCGGTTTCGTCAGAGTGTATTTCCGCCGAGGCGTATGACTGGTTGAAAATCTTCAGTTCGGCTTGGAACTCCTGATTTTCGGGTGGGATGGCTTTCTTTTCGCTATCCTCAAGCATATACTCCGGGAACTCTTTTCCCGAATAGCTAAAGCCGCCGCCGAGGATGCTCCACAGCGTATCAAAGCTTGCTTTGTTAAAGCGGAATTCAGCGTGCTCGACCACACGAACCGTCAGAGCATCCTTCGGGAGCGTTGCTACAAAAGCAGTCGCAGTGCAGCAGCTAACTGTTATAAGCGCTGCGATTACGGATAAAACTGTCATAACGATTTTTCCCACCTTGCCGAACAGGTGGAATTTTGTAATGGTGTTGGAGTTCATATATGACCATTCCCTTCTGTGAAAGGCATTCACAAATAATTAGATGCAGTAGGGCTTTCACTATCGTGAGTTATTGGGAAGAATTGCTTACAAGGCAGTTATGCTAAAAATCAAATCAATGCAGTGGCGCTTCCCAAGCAGTTATCTCAGGCCATAGCGCCGTATCAAAGCAATCGCGGATGCAATCGCTGTAGTATTGCAGCTTTGCTATAAGACCCGGTGCATCCCGGAACAGTGTGCCGCTGTTCTCAACCGCGTATTCAAAGATCCGCGCGCGGTCCTCTGCTGCGTTGATCATGGAGTAGTCGTCGATGAAATAGGAATACCATTCCGGCTGAATGTTGGTGCCCAGTGAACCGTATTCCCCGGTATAGGTAAAACCATCAGGGTTAAGGGCAGACCATCCCTCCTCGGTAAACAGTGCCTCATCGCGGTACGTTGCGTCCCACGCAAGCCGCCTGTCAATGGCGTGAGAGAGCTCGTGCCAGACAGTATTCTTGCTGAGTGAATAAATATCAAGGACGATTTTGCATACGCTGCCGTTTGCGTCCGTGAAGGCGGCGTAACTCATGTCACCGCCGAAGCCATTTGTCGCGGCCAGCCCGCCGACGAGCTGGAACTGCACGCGGTCGATGTGTCCGTAGATGAGTTGCCGGAAGAAACCTTCCGGAAAAACAGACAGTGCATCCTCCAGAAGATCCAATCCTGCGGATACAGGCCCGTAGTAGGAGACCGGATAACAACTGAAGAATGTAAATTCCGTTTCGCACTGGTCGGCAATGCGGATCTCGATGCCAAAGCGGTCGGAAAGCGACTGCGCTCGTTCATAGAGCGAAGCATCTGCGCTCATGCCGTCAGGTGCGGCTTGGAGGTCGGCAAGGGACTGTGTTTGCAGGTTTTCACCGTTTGTGTTCGCACGGATATCCCAAAACAGCAGGCGATTACATCCCTCACCATCGGTTACCAGCAACAGGTAGCCGCCAAGTTCCTCCATCCAGACGATGCTTTGCACATAACGGCCAGGCAATGCACAGGACGAGAGAAAAACACCCTTGTCATCGTATAGCGACAGAGTTCCGTCGAAATCGGTGAACAGGAGGTGACCCACCGGATCAAGCAGAGAAAATGTGCCGTTTTGCGCAGTGACCACGCAGGCATTGGCATCCGTTCCGAAAGCAAAGGTGTCCTCCTGCCCGTAAAAGCCCGCGAGCCACATTTTATCGCTGTGGCAGATTCGGAAGAAATCGCCGGAAAACGGAGGCTCGACCAGTTTCCCGCTTGCAAGATTGAGGCATGAAGCGGTATATCTCTGTGTCTCACGGTTGACACCGGTGAAGCAGACATTTGCATCCGTCACGCTGCATATGCTCAGTTCGGCCAGATCAAGGAAGAAACGCTCCTTTCCCGTCGAGAGGGAGACAGCACGTATTCCGCCCAGATAGCTGCACTTGTATAGCGTATCAAGATCATAACCAAGGAACCATTGCCCCGGATCTGCGGAAAGAGTGTAGCGTGCGGTCTCCCGAAGGAGCGCATCCAGCACGATGACCGTTCCAGACTGACTGTCGCATACGGCAATGTGGTCCCCTAGAATCTGTGGTTCGACAGATTCGGTAAGCCCCACCGTGCAGTTTTGCAGCGCTTCGCCGGTTGTAGCGCTCAAGAGCGTCAGCTTCATCTCGCTGTTGCCGTCGCTGATGTAGCTGGTTGTCGTCATTAAAAGATTACCTGCGAAGGTGCGAAGCATGGGATACTGCTGCGCCTCAATCTGCCCATTGGGAATGTACCAAAGAGCGCCGCTGTCGTCAAATGCCTCGCACGAATCAAGGAGCGCCGCTTCCTTAATCGGCTCAGTCGTGGTTTCGGCGGTCGTGGATAGCTCCTCCGATGTGTCGGAGCTTTGTGTGTCGGCTTCGCCCGGAACACCGCAGCCGGTCAAAAGCAGGCATAGCGCAAGAATAAGCAAAAGGGTTCGTTTCATATATGACTATTCCTTTCTGTGAAAGGAACCCGCAAAGGATTAGACAATGTGGGCGCTTTCACTATAAAGAGTTTTTTGATAGAATTGTTTGGAGAGTAGGGAGGTATGTGCAATGGGGTATGCTGCGATGATTATCATGCTTCCTCTCCTCATTGTCAGATTACTCGTTCATTGAGCACAGCCCAAATAATAACGCCTGCCGTCAGCAGTAGAGTCGTAGCCGCCGACAAAAATCTTGTCTTCCACTTCTGCTGCATCCCCATAAGAAGAACGGCAATGATCGCAGCACAGGAAACGACCGTCAGCAGATGCCGCGGGAAAGAATGACAGAGCTTTTGAAAATAGCTCACGCCCAGCAGAGCAACAACGGTATTGCCGATGCTGAGAACAACTGCGCCCAACGCGTTTTGCTTTTTCGCATAGAAGGCGATTGCACCACCGGGGAGCGTGAGCAGGGTGATCGGCAGCCATATTTTGGTGTAATAGTACAGAACTTTGTCCAATCCGATCGAAGGCAGTTCTACGAGAAAAATCACCGGCTGACTGATGAGAAAGAACACAAGGCATTTTAGCCCTGCCTCTTTGGCATTTTTGCAGTTTGACACGATCAAAAGCGCAAACAGCACCCACCACTCATATGTAACGGCAATATCCCGAAAAGAAGTATCATAAAGTATCGGAATTTGATTGATGACACCCACATAAATCCCGATGATTGCCGCAAAAGCGCAAACGACAGGCCATGTCATGGGGAGGGTTCCGAACGCAGCGGATAATTTCTTCATAGCTTACCCTCCGACGGCAGAAATCCCGCCATTCTCCTTAAAACTGACCGTTATCCGATAATCTTTGATTGAAATAGCCGCATCGCCGAGCATCAGCGAGAAGGTGAGCTTAATTTTCTCCGTGCTGGTGCCTTCGTGGGAAAACACAAATAGATAGGTGTCTCCGTTTTCCCGACTCTCTTTCAAAACAAATGATTCCGGATCGGAGTTTTCCAAGTCGTATTTTCCGCCGAATTCATAAGGAAGCAAAATGGTGAGTTCTTTTCCGTCTCCGCCAATCTGATACTGCACATCTTTATCGAGTTCATTTTCAGATGCGGGGAAAAACGGAATATCATATCCCATTTTTGCCTGATAGATTGTAACACCGAGGGATGCGGCAAAAGTAACAACCAGAACGGCGGTCAGAATTGCAGCCGCCTTTGCACCAATGCGCTTTTTTCCGTCTTCATCCCCAAAGGACCAGTCCTCCGCCCACAGTTCGTCGATCTCCGCCCGTTTTGCAGGCCGAATCAAATAAAAGGCAAGGGCAATAAACAGCAGCGAGCCGAAGACACAGAATATAATATCCATGCCGGTGGCATTGCTTTCAAATACAGCAAGGAAAGCGGAAACATCAGTGAGGGTGTGCATGAGAATCACGCCCCACAGGTTTCGTGAGCGAAGGTAGATAGCACCGTCCAACATGCCAATAGAGGCGGTATAGATAACTTGAACCAGCGCCGCAAAAACATCGCCTGTGGCGATTGCATTGAGTGCATGTAGAAGACCGAAAGAAACCCCGGAAACCAGCATACAGCGAAAGATCCTGTTCGGCTTATCCTTCCAAATACGCATTAGATTGGATACGGTGAAACCCCGGCAAAAGACCTCTTCAGACACGCCCGGCCCGATTCCGTGCATGATCGCGGCAGCCACGGCAGCAGCTCCGGCAACAAGAGGAGCCTCATAAACCTTGATCTGCAACAGATTCCATACAGGAACGATAAGCTCCGGCAGTGCAAGACAAATACCCAGTGCCAGCTTTCCACCCCTGAATCCAAAATTGCATTTTCTCCGGAAGAAGAGCGGCATGATAAGTATTAACAGGCCGGCGATGATCAGCCTTGCAATGTCTTCGTTAATCTGATACAGAAACGACTCTTTTCCGCCAATGGACTCAAACATGATTCCGGTTATTGCTGCAATGGTATCACGCAGAAGAAAAAAGCCCAGCGGAACAAACAGCGCAGTAAACAACACGCTGTTTAGAAATCTGTGCTTTACGAACTTTTCCATACAAACTACCTCCAAGTGCTGTTAGCGTTAATTATTTAATGAAAATCGTTAAAAATAGCATATCACCGTAGCTAAGACATGTAAAGAATAATTTTACGATATTCGTAAATTTTTTGATTTTTAATGTCATCTGTTGGTGTGACTTTTGCAAACCGCGTTTTGGGGTTACGACTGGCTCCGGCGTTGCAGATAGATAAGGCAAAAGTCGTACCCGTTTTTTACTCCCATTCTTGTCAAAATGCATACTCACGGCAACATCCATACTGAGCGAAGACGTTTTCTTCGATTACTCACAAACTTTTTAAGTTTTGCATAATTCCCAATCGAGTAGGAGGAATTTTTCTTACTTGAGAATTTCTCTCTCTCACACTACCGTGCATACCATTTGGTACACAGTGGTTCAATAAACTTAACAAGTAATACTCCTTTCGCCGTAGTAATATAACATTGAAAAAGTCCGTATTGCTTTAGCCTTTTCGGACCTATTGCTCTTTGTATATGTGTCATAGAGCAGACTCTTGTTATCTTTGCACCCTTGTATGAAATTGATGCGGATTTTAAAGAAAGCGATAACGGATACACCGCATATCTCTATAGATATGGAACAAACTCAACACAGTAAAACCTTTAATAAAAACCCGATAGGTAATGCTTCCGTAGGTAAATGCAGCACCATTTTTGTTACAAACCATATTGCAATCCTTTCTCAGAAACCAGGCGGACAATCGGATCCCAGTTGCCCGCCTTAATCTGTATGTACTTAATTAAACCCGGATATGTCGCTTGACCAGTCCGGTCAGCTTCACGGGCAACTGATTCAGATCAGTGATGTCCATAAAGGAATCACCGTAAATGCGCTCGATATTCTGTTTGTCATCTCCGATGGCCGCTGCGACCAGCAGGATTCCTTTACGCTGGTATTCCTGCTTGATGCCGCGCAAATCTTCCTCCGCGGCGGTCCCGTAATACCCGGTATCCGCAGGCTGGCCGTCCGAGACGATAACGAGGATCTTTACATCCTCCGGCCGCTTGGAAAGCTGTTCTGCCACAAAGCGTAAGGCAGCTCCGTCGCGGTTGCTGCCTCTGGCGGCGATATCCATCATCCTGTACTTGTCATCGTGGTCAATCGCTTCAAACTCCGCATAGGAATACAGTTCCACCGTATCTCCCGTACTGGAATACCCGGTACTGTGTCCATAGACCATAACGGGGATGTCGAGGCTCCGGCAAAAGTCATATAGAATGATTGCGGAAGCCCTCGCATAGGTACAGCGATCTGCAGAACACATGGAGCCGGATTCATCCAGCAGCAGAGCGACGGCCAGTTCCGGCGTTTCATTGGGGAGCGCATTCTTGGTGAACACTTTCCCATCCTGCCGGTGCAGCGCATGGGAATCCAACCGACGCCCCATCAAAAGGCCCGTCTGTTTTCCGCCCCGGCGCTGGTCTTGCAGTTGCTGGGCAATGCTCTTTTGGAGCTGTCGGGAAATCGTCAGAAGTGGGGCAGAGATTGCATCGAACTGCTCAATGAGATCTTCATCTACGGAAGCGATGCGATTGACCCGGATATTGACGCCGGCATGAATGTTTCCATAGGAAACACTCTGCGCGGCCTCATTCAGAGTCTGGAGCCGCTCGTTTTCAAGCTGTTTACAGGCGGCTTTCTCTGCCATGGTTTCCAGTACACGCTCAATATCGGCCGCGGCACGATCATAGGCTTCGCGCTTGTAGTCGTCATCCTGTTCCACCGTACCGCCAACCGGTTCGGAAACATTGCTGGTCTGCTGGAAGGGGATGCGCCCTTCTTCTTTTGCCGAGGTTTCCTGCTTTCCGCCTGATATACCGGCGGATGCTTCGCCTTCGGCTTCAGACTGATCTGAGCTTGCTGTATCTTCCCCAGACTCAGACGGATCCTGCGGCGGCGCCTCAGACTCGGATGAGCTATCCGAATTTTCCTCAGACTCACTTGATTTCGCTGCTGCCCGTGTTTGCGCGCGAGCCAAAGCAACGACCGACCCATTCGCAGATCCGGCATTTCCCACCGGTGTACTGGAGCCTTCTCCTATGCTGGATCCGCCGGACATGGACTGCAGGATCTCAGACAGGGTCTGTGCTGCCGTGGCAGTGCTTCCGGATGCTGCTGCATCCTGCTGCCGCTGCTTGCAGATCTCACAGAAATCCTGAACATATTCCCAGCAGCGCACCAGAACGAGATTCACCACACGGAGCCTGTCCTTTGCGGAATCAGACATGAGCGCCCGGTCTATATCATCAATCAGACCGAACACGATCTGTACTCGCGGATCAGACAATGGCTCGTCGCCGTACTTGATTTTCCCGAATTTTGCATAGGACAACATGACCTGAAGAATGCTTTCAAAGATGTGATTGCTGCCGTCCTCTTCTGCCTCATTCAGCTGGGTCACGGTAGGGAGCTGCTCATAGTGCAGTTCCCGCAGTGTGCGCAGACCCATACCAAGGGTGCCGGGGAAATTTGTCAGCACACGGTCTTCAATATAGCCGTCCTCCAGAACATTACTGATGTGATGCGCAATGTAAATGACCATCTCCGCATTTTCCGGGCTTTCCTTGACATAGTCCCACAGGGCAGATTCATTCCGGATATCTGCGGATTTCATCAGCTTCGGTGCATCTGGAAACCAATGATACCTGGCCATGCTGTTTCCATAGGACTGGCTTGCCAGAAAGTCGGTATACAGCACATGCCCCAGCTCATGGGCGAAAAGACCGCAGACCACCTGGTAGCGGTTTTCCCGTCCTTTCACCCTGGTAACCAGCTTATTCCCCGTGTTGATAGTGATACTCATGTTATTGGTTGACGCCACATTTGAATCTTTGGGACTCCAATACAGACTGACCCGGACGCGGCGGTTATAATGATACCGTTTGCTCTGCGCCGCGGCCATATCCTCAAAATGCCCCGCAAGTATACGGGAAGTGAAGAACTGGCGGTCTGTAATTTTGCCGCGGGTCTCCGCAATGAGTTGCTTAACTTTTTTGTGATTTACCCTTGCCATAGTAGGGTAAGACCTCCTTCCTTTTTTATGCTGTCGCACTGGAACTCCGTCGTTTGGGCGCAAAGATCGGCTCCAGAACTGAAGTGATTAACGCACTCCGATCTTCGTCATTGGCTGTCGCCTTACTAATGATGGTATACAGGGCCGACTGGTACACATCACCGGTAATCTGGGAACTGACGATCCAGTCCAACAGGCTGCGCATACCGACAGAGCCATCTGTAATACTGTTCTTTCGGCAATAGTCTGCCATGTCATTGACCACCTGTACCATCTGAGAAACCTGATATTCATCTGTGGCCCCGGTAACCTTCATGGCACGCTCGACCATCACCTCAGGTGTTGGCAGTTCTACATCCCGCACCAGACTCATTCTGTCGATGATGCTCTGATTCATACCTCGGCAGCCTTCATAGGTCACATTGGTCGTTACGATCACGACTGCATCCGGATGCCGCTGGATAATTTCTCCTGTCGGCAGAGTAATGGAACCTTCCTGCTCCAGAAGAGAGTTCAGGCCGACCAGAACGCCGGGCTGCATGATGGTGGTGGGCTCCTGTATTTCAACAAGATAGCCATTCTTCAATGCCTTGAGAAAGTCCGTTTCCACGTAGGTGAAGGACTGGCCCTGGCTTCCGGCTGTTTCTTCCCGCTTGGAGAGTGCCCGTACCTTTTCCGTGACTTTATCCAGTACAACGGAGATACAGTCCTGACAGGTTGCGGTAGCATTCTCAATACCCGTCAGAGTCTGGTAGACGCCTGCCGGGTCATAGTCCATGTCATCCAGATCAGGAAGTTTCATAAGCTTGGCCACATTGGCGTAATTGATACCGCCCATAGCCTGAAGCTGCTTCCGTTCCAAATCCAGCTGAGCAGTTCCGGTCGAAGTGAATTCACTGTCCGGGAAGATCTGACCGATAAAGTCGTAGATCTCTGTTCCTGCACTGCATGTATATTTCATATAGGGAAGGCCGAGACCTGCAGCAATGGCTTTTGCGCCCATGGTTTTGCCAGTGCCAGCGGGCCCACGAAGCAGGAAATTTCTCATCTGCGTGGGTTTCCCAGTGGTAGACTGGGCATGTTTGCAGATATCAACGACTTCTTGCGGGATGATGTACCATTCCGGTAATTTGGGCACCAAGGCTTGCTCCGTAGGAGTCAGTGTGCGCTTGTTAAGCTCGTACTTGCCCACGAAATCACTGTGTTCGACAAAGGTGCTGGCTCGCCGGATGGTGACTGGGCCGGTTTGAGCGAAAATCGTGAATTCACCCGCGACCACAGAAGTTGGCGTGAATGTTCCGGAATCCAGGTGTGCCTGCGATACGCGCATCAGGTTGCCGGATTTATCCACATTGACCTCAAGATGGGCAGTACAGCCCGGGTCTTTGATCCGCCGATATGCATTGTCACAGAGGTAAGCCATACACTCCTTGGTGTGGTTAAAGTCTGGAAAGCCGCTGATGAATTCGTCGTAGTACTCCGTAAACTTCTCTTCAAACTCTGCATCGGCCATTAGAGCAGGAAAAAGAGCCATCATTACGGCGGCACCGTCTCTGCCGGTGCTGTTCAGCACATAGCTCTCAAATGTTTCAATGTCCTTGTCATAAACGCTGGCGATCAGACTTCCGCTGCTGCTGTCGTATACGACAAGATGATAGGCATCCGGGCTGACAGAAGACTTATATTCTGCCACACTCCGATGGTCGATTACTCCAACGGCTCCTTCACCGGTGCCATTCATACACCGGCATACCGCGTGAATTGCCTTGATTACCGTTGCGGACAGTGTTGCTTCCGTGCCGTCCCCGTATTTTGAAGAAACGCTGACCTTTTTGCTTTTCAGCTTGTCAAACGGTTCAGGAAGGGGGCGGCTGTAGTTGAATAGGTTGTTCATATAGGCTGCCATTGTAATTTCCTTTCTGCAGTTCACTGCGTGAGATTGATAATAATGCCATCTGGACAGTAGCTGACATCCGTAAGATCTGCTCGCTTGAGTTCTTCGCAGATATCCGGCCAGCTTTCCTCTGCCGGAAGCTCGTCGGCCTCCAGACGAAGCCGGGTATCACCACGGCCAATGGCGTCGTTGCATCGTTCATTCAGTTCCATGATGTGAGCTTCCACCCACTCAAAGGCAATCAGCTCGTAGTTCTCAGCAGATTCCTCTTCGGATGCTTTGTCCTCAGGTGCTTCCGGCATCGGTGAATCCTGGTGATTTTGAGTCCGTGCTGTCACGAACTCTATTCCCTGAACCTGAAGATTTGCTGTGCGAACGATCGCACGCCGATAACCTCCTGCCCGGTTGAGTATGATGCTTACTTCCTCACCCTGCTCCATTAGTTTTCTGGCGTTCGGCGCTTCCCAGACCCATCGGGCATCCGGATATGCTTCCATCACCAGCTCGGTGACCCGTCTGAGTATGACAGCATAGGCCATATCCCGTACATCCTGATCCGTTGGGGCCTTGGGAGGCTCCGGCAGAGCAAGCTGCGGCTGAATCACCTCAACCTTTTTGGAGGAGAGGAACAACAATCGGAGCGTTGCAATAAGGATTTCAAGAATGATTAAAAGAAGAATCGGCCAAAGTCGGCAAATGAATGTGAGCAGGGCCAGTAGCCCCAGAATCACCAGTGCCTCATAGGCCATGTGGCGTTTCCAGTCTTTGTTTGTCATGATGTTGTTCCTTTCTCATTTTGTTGTTCCGGTATCAGAATGTAGATGCCGTTCTTTCCATTGATGTGATCAACCACTGCTGTGACCGGATCTCCCGTTTTGACAGCATAGCGGAGCATAGCCTTAAGGTTCTGTTGGAAAACCGGACGGCTGCCGATAAAGAACCGCGTCTGACACTGTGCAGGGTGCATGAGATCCGATAAAAAAGCTTCAAAGGTATGATGAACACGAATGAAATACTGGCGATCCAGTCTGACTGCACGACTGATGGCTGTCAACTCCGTATCCGTGAGTGCGTTGTCTGTCATGCACTGCAGCGCCGCTTGCAACTTTTCCTGCCGTTCTATTCCGGACAGTTGTGTGAATGATTGATTGACCATATAACCCTCCTTGAACGCACAAAAGGCGCACATGAAATCACTTGTAGTGTCTCATGTGCGCCTTAGTTGCGCCTGATTCATTTGTTACTCCTTCAGTTCATATCAAACAGGGATTCGCCGCCGAAGGGTTCATAGCCGGTAAAATTGGAGGATGCCTCCGGGGGTGCTGCAGGAGCAGGTGTAGAGGTGTAGCCAATCTGCTGTGCAGATTGCTGCTGCTCTGCTCCTTTGGATTTTCCGCCGCCTGAGGCAAACTCTACATCATCCAGAATGACGACCATCGCGCTTCTGGTTTCTCCAGTCTTCTGATCCGTCCAGCTATCTTCGTCCAGACGGCCAACCAGGTTGATGTAGGAGCCTTCTTTCAGATCCATCTTCCGAATGCGCTCACAGATGTGGGCAAACGCCTTCACGGAGAGATTGATCCAGCGCGTGTTGTTCTCTGCACGGGTGTCATACTGCTTGGCACCGATGCGGAAACGCACTGAATCTCCTTTTTCTGAGTAGCGGATGGCAGGGGCGTTGTCATATCCCTTAGACACAACAACATTGGTGAAGATTACTTTTAACATAGACTTACTCCTTTCTGCAGGGGCTGCCTGCAATAAAAAATGTATATTTCAACCTGCTTTTTCAGGTAGAAATCAGGGAACAAAAAAAGTGCCAATCGGCACATGATAGATGTGCAGATTGACACTTTGAAACTCGGATAACGGTAGATTCCTGACGAAATCTCTGATACTGATATATGTATTATAGCATGTTTGGCCCCAATAGTCAATGCGCCTGTTCATTATACGCACGAACGCTTTTTTGAATCTCCGCTCTTGCGAATTCCAGTGCGATACGTCCACGCAAGACATCAAAGCAAACCGTCCCATCCGGCTTTTGGTTTCTGTCAATAAGATCCCGGATTTCCTGAAGCAATGCAAGTAATTCATTTACCTCGGTCATCATCACCCCTCCTCCAATGAAAGCGCGTAATAGCTGTCGATGACATATGCTCCATTTTTTTCGTAAACAGGAGCCTTGTCCGATAAATAAAGCGTTACTCCACACCCCACAGAAAGTCCCGAAAGTCTTCGACGAACCGAAATCATCAATTGTTGGCCGTCATGCGTAACCGTAATGGATTTCACACGTCTTCGGATTCCGGTTCTTTCAATACTTGTGCAAGTCCCGTAGATGCGGACGTAGTTTCCATTGATTATATTATAGAGCATGATACTGGTGTTTACAATTAGAAAGACAACAAACACCAGACAGGGAAGCGCAAAGGAGAACTCTCCGGTTCCTACCCAGATCGCAATAAACAGAATCAGAAACAATAGTGCCATCGCGCCCCGCAGTGTCGCCTGCTGACGCAGTGCCAGCGGCAAGTGGTTAAATAAATCTTTCATATTCACCTCCTCAGAGAATCACAATCTTTTTCTTTTTGAGCAGTCGCAGAACAGCATGGACAACAGCATCCCTGCTGGCCGCAGTTTCCATCTGTGTTTCCAGCATACAATCTGCGATAGTATCCACCGTGTAGATGCGTTCCACAAGCGCCTGTCGGTTTGACGTATACAGCAGATCATCCGACGGAGGAACGTCATGGTCAATCAAATAGATGAGTTCGGCAAGAGTCAGATGCAGGCCAGCTTTTGTAAGCCAGATCATCACCCGTTTCTCCAAACCACGCAGCGGTAGGGAAACACCTTTAGACAGCGCGGGACATGGAATGCATCTTGTCAAAATCCGGTATTCGCAGGTCGTTGAGTTTTCTTCCTCGCATTCTACCAGCCCCATTCGCTGCAGATGCCCCACGGCCTGCTCATCCGCAACTGACGTCACGGTAAAAAATCCATAGCGACCGTTCAGCCAGAGTGCCGCCTCCTTGCCTTTCAATGTATACTCGCCGCCGCAGTGGGAGAGCTTCAGAAGCTGCTCAGTAGATCCGCTGCACACAACGCCTTTGGACAAATATGTCATTTCTTATCACCCCAATCATATTACACGATGAGATGGATTGAAATGCAAACGGATCAAAGCATATACATAATTGCAACACAGGCCGCGATGACCAGAAGAGCGCCAGCAGCCAGCACAATAACCCTCTTAATCAGCTGCTGGTCCAGTGGTTGATTGGCGCGATCCAGATCAACGGGAAGTACGTCATCATAGTAGCCATCGTAACCGTCATCTTTCTGTACTTCCGGTTGATTCTCTTCCTGATTTTTTACCCTCCTGGCCTTTTTTGAAGGCCTCTTATAGATCTTCTTATGCTCTGGGCGCTTTCGATCGGTTGTTTTCGCATTAGTTCGGATCGGCTTATCTGGCAACGGTTTACCACACTCCATACAAAACACTGCGGCATCATCCATCTGCTCTGTACCGCAATAGGGGCAAAATTTCATATTGCATCTACTCCTTAGCTTAAAATTTAGCCGCAAAAAAAAGCAGGCCCCTCAGGGCCTACCTTGCGACAATGAAAGTATAGCATATTTCCTTTTCCGTGTCAGCGGCACAGACTTGCCATTTTTCAGGCAATTTTTTGCCGAAGTTTTCTCGGTGCCTTTCTCAAACGAAAGCCCCAAAAGGGAATGGGCCACCAATTTCTTGATGGCCCATCTGTTCAACACTTTATTAAAAAAGGGACTGTGCAGGCAGTTCGGAATGGACATCCTGCATATTGGGTATTGTTTGCCGCTCTGTCTGCATATTTGCTCGCTGAATCGGGTGTGCGACGTACTGTGCCGACAGCCAGGCCTGATAGTGGATCTGGGTCATCAACATAAGCTCACTAAATGCTTCAAAAGTCATACTGACTGCCACATGGTTTTCCGGCGTATTACCGAACTTTGGGACAATTAAACCTTTGGCATTGGCTTCCCCGGGACCGCTATCTGCAACGAAAAGGAAGTCCGACTTGCTGCCAGGCAGGAGCTGAACTGTCCGGGAAAGACTCTTTTTGTCTGCCCGGCTCCGCCCCTGCCTGGCGAGCTTTTCGGCAGAGGTGCCGCCCAGATGCTGATACAGGCAGGTGCTTTCTCCAGTTTTTTTCTTGGACTGCAGCATATAGCGCAGCTCTCCGCTGTTCAGCTTCCGGCACAACTCCAGAAATTCCTCTACCGTAATATAGATGTGAATGTTGTTGGTCTGGCGGGAGCCGGCAGGGCGGCTGAGGTCATAGGTGGCAAAAGCGAAATGGACTCGTCCGATCCCAAACGCATCATTGAGGCTTTCGACGAAGCAGTTCCGTGCATCTTTGCGGATGATCTGATACTGGTTACGGTCGTCAGGCATGCTGCTTCTCTCCCTCCGGCTGCTCAAAAATACTGAGTAATTCCAGCGTATGCGAAGCATTCTGCTCAAACTGCGGCATGAACGGTTTGTCCGTTGTGTAGTTCAGGTACAGGAGCGCAAAAACCGTGTCCCAAACCATGCACATGGTTTTTTCTCCAACCATTTTCTCTGCTTTCTTCAGGATATTTCCGACCTGGGCAATCATCTGATGCCAACGGATGAAAGTCTCATCCTCAGACGAAATATCGAAGTCAGAGAGCCAGCTGCGGACGGTGTGTGTCTCACTGCTGTCTCCACACTCGATGGGTTGCAGAAGATACTGGGTCTGGCAGTTGGCCATACCCTCTTTGCTGTAATTATCTGCATCCACTTTAATGTATCGTCCTAAAGGAAACATGGCACATACGGCAGGCTTTGCCTTGTGAATGGAGCATTTCTGATTCTTCAGAAACGGACACCGCTGTACAGCTCCCTGAGGCATCAGCCGGACAATCGGAAGCCTGGAATTGCTCCCGATGTAAGGCTCGCAATAGCGCTTGCAGACCTCAATGGGATTCAGCTGCAGCTCCCCCGCGATCTTATACAGATCGTAGGGCGAAAGCAGGATATCTTCCCGGTGAATACAGCACTTGCCGCATTGGGAGCAACGGAACCGGAATGTATCATCCAAAGATACTGTCATCTGATCGATATGTTCTGCAATTTCCTGTAAACTCATAATATTATCCTCCTGTTCGGGTGAGGTGCCGTGTTTCAGGCGCCTCTTTGTTATGTTGTTTCGTGTTTTATTTTGCCAGCACTGCCAGAGCGGCCTGGAGTTGCTTCAGATTCCGGCTATACTGTGGCAGGAAAGGTTTATCAAGCTCAAATGCGGAATACTTGAAGTACAGAAAGCGCATCAGAGCGGCTGACAACTGCGATTCCGGAATCCGACGCAGTAACCCGGCAACTGGTTTGACCGAAGCGTAGTCCAGTCTGAGAAATGTCCGATCCTCTTCCGTCAGGTATTTGTTCATCCAGGTTTTCGCATGGACAGAAGCCCCTTTGAAGTGATGGCTTTTCTCCTGGCTGACCAGATACTCCCAGCCGCCCTTTTCATCCGGCCCTGCGGCAAAGGGATAGAGCCGGCAAGCTCTGGGCTTGGCCTGATGGACAGTGCAGCGGCTGTTTTTCAGAAAGACACAGGCGTCATCGGCGCCGGTAACTCTCAGCATATACATCATGTAGCCGCACTCATCGAGAAGCACGGGTTCTGCATATTGGGCAAGAAAGTCATCCGTGCTCTGGATATCCGTATCTGCATCCTGAAGATGCTTCGAGAGCCGGAACACATCCAGACTCTCCAGCGGCACACTTTGTCTCACATGGCGGCAGCACGCGCCGCAGCCAGTGCAGCGAAAGGGAATATGAGCTTTGGCAGAGATTCTGGCCATGTTCAGAACACTCTCGTTCATCTCTGCGCTTCCATCCGCACAAGGTTTTGACCACTCAGAAATCTGCGCCATGGGCATGCTCCTTCCTCGTCAGGAACTGGTAGAATGCAGACATGGCGTTCCGCAATTCGGTATCTGTCCGGTTCCAGTCGTGGATAAAGAACCCTATATCTTCTGCGGTACAGAGTCGAACGCCCTGAGACTCGAAGCATTCATGGTCTTCACAGTCGATGACATTGTAGGGAAGGCAAAGAATACCTTCTTTCACCAAAACGAAGTAAACCCCGTTGAAGTCGCCGTCTGAAATGGGAAAATGCCAATAGAGTTCGTTATGAAACTCATGAACATACCGGTCACAAAGGTCGGCCAACTGGGTAAAGGTACCACCTTCATCAAAGAGGTATTGTACGAATTCTTCCTTACCCCAGAGCTTACTGCAGTCAATGGACAGGTCTCCGAGGAAAAACAGGTCCTGGTCAGTATCAGGGAGAGAAAGCGCATCCATCTGGATACCGATCAGCCAGAGGGCTTTGTCCGTGATGCACTCCTCCTCCCATGTGGTGTGAAGCACCTGCTGGAGCAGCATCCTCGCAAGCTCCATGTCCAGAGAGCGGCTGTCCGGCGCATCGACAGGCAAAGATCCGCGCCCGATTTTTCCAGCTGCACGGACATAGCTGAGTAGCCGTTCGATTTCTGCATAGCTGAATCGGTCATTGGTGGCGGCAACACTCCAATAGCTGTTATCCTCTGCTTGACAGGTACATTGAATCGGGCGCCCTAAAAAGCCCGAAAGGATGTTTTCCAGATACCAGGCGACCTGCTCCCAGGTCAATTTCAGCGTGTTGTATACCTTGCTCTCGTTCATGTTGATTCCTTTCTGCCGTTATACGGCTCGTAATATGTGGTGTCATCCTGATCGGACTGATAGACTCCGATGCAGAGGTTGTATCCGGATTCACGCTCTGGGTTGAATTCCGCCAGAGCGATCTGTTCTTCATATTCTGCCTCCCGGGGCAACCAATACAGGTTAATCGCGGGGTAGTCACCCTCCGAAAACGCTGCAGCGGACAAACTGGAGCCATCTGGAAGTGTAATGGAAATATGAGGCTGATTCAGGTAAGCCGGTGTATGCTTTTCCTGGAGCGTAAAGCGTTTTCCTCTGGACAGCGTGTTGTTGTCAAACCGGGCCTTGGCGGCATCCAGCTCTGATTGAAGAGCGGCAAAGATTTGATCAACCTGTTCCTGCGTGTGCGTGTAGGTTTCGGAACGCGAGCAGTTACCCAGCAGCCGGATCATCTTGATGATCTTATTCACTCGGGCTTCTGCGACACGACGAAACCGGTCTTCCTTTGATTCCCTATGGGCCGGGTCATATGTTTTCTCGCTGCTCATGCCGGCACCTCCCGCGATAGGTGGAGGTGATAATTGGTATTCAGGGTTTCAAACTGCACCTCAGTCTGAGAGATCGCCCGCATATTCAGCACGCGGCTTGTCCGCAGCATTCCGTCGGCGACTTGAATAAATGCCGAAGCACCGATCTCAATGGGAACCAGGAAATACCCAGTAAGTTCTTTCGTCTTTTTCTCACAATTCATTGTGACTTCTCCTTCCGTTATAAGAATCTGATTTCCAGGGCGACAACCTCATCGTCTTGCTTTTTGGCAAATACGCCATAGCAGCCATCTCCATAGCCGGATACGCTGTAAAAGCTATCCTCCATCAGCCAGACATCGCCGTGTGCGACCCGGTCGCAGAATGCGCTCCAAGCCTCATCGTCATAGTCCGGTTTATTGTGGAAGAATCCGGCCAAGCCCGCATCCACGCCAATGCTTCCGATCTCCTTCATCTCTTTCTGGCAAGGAATGATCCCATCCAGATAGATGCCGAGGATCCCTACCACTTTGTAGGAATAGGGCTTTCCATCGTACTCGCCCTTATCGGTTTGGTACCAGGCGATACAGGTATAACTGCCATCATGGATCTTCACATCGTTCATGCGGCACCAAACATCCCGGTTATAGCAGGGATCGGTAATGTCCACACTGCCATGAAAGTCCATGGCCCCGATTTTCTTACGTCTCATAATTTTTGTCCTTTCAAGAAGAAAAAGGCGGAACAGGGATTATCCTGCTCCGCCACTGTTGTATCGCCGCTTATTCGGCAATCATGTCCTCGAATTCCTGCTCCGTCAGCGTGGGCACACCCAACTGCTGCGCTTTCGTCAGCTTACTGCCGGCCTTTTCGCCGACAATCAGGTAGTCGGTATTTTTGCTCACGGAAGAAGCAGGTTTAGCGCCCAAAGACAGCAGCTTCATCTGAATGCCGTCCCGAGTATAGTTCTGCAGTTTGCCGGTGGCTACGACAGTCTTGCCGGCAAAAGGATTGGTTGTATTGATGTTCATAGCAGTGTTCTCCTTTACGAATTCAATTTTTGTCAGAAGCGGACGCCAAAGTTTTGCCTCGTTTTTGTCCGCATACCAGGTATAGATATTGTTATGCATGGTCACGCCGAAGTCAGGAAGCCGGGTGAAGTCGAAGCTGCTGTTGATCGCCGATTCGAACTCCTCCCAGGATCCGTGAAAATACCGGTCCAGATCCCGGCCTGCATGCCGTCCCACCATAGGAATGCCAAGTCCGGCAATGAACTTTGCCAGCGTACAATGACGGCTCTTCTCGATGGATGCCTGCAGTCGCTCAAAGGATTTGACGCCGAAGCCTTCCGTGGTGATGATTTCCTCCCGGTGCTTCTCCAGATCATACAGATCGCCAAAATTGCGAATCCAGCCGTGGCCAATGAACTTCTGAAGTGTTGTCTCAGACAGACCCTCGATATTCATTCTGGTCTTTTCGCAGAAGTGTGTAAACTTCCGAACCAGCTTGGCTGCACAGGTAGGATTTTCACAATACAGCTGCTTTGTTCCCCCAGACGAAGTGTGAATCCACAGTTGGGATCCACAGCAGGGACACTTCTGGGGGACGCCGATCGAGCCGCTCTTCGTCAGATTTTCCGCAATCTGGGGAATGATCATGTTGGCCTGGTATACCATGAGCTTATCGCCGATACCCAGAGCCAGATTTTTGAAGATGTCGTAATTATGGACATAGGCGCGACTCACCATGGCACCGTCAATCTCCACAGGCTTGAATGTTGCTGTCAGACTGACCATCCCCGTGCGGGTCGTCGCAATGTCCAGACCGGTACACTCGGTTTCATGAAGCTCGTCTTCCCATTTCAGGGCTATCAAGCGATTTTCATGATGCCCGGTGGCTCCCAGACTGGTTCCGTATTCGATGTCGTCGTACTCCATGATTATGCCATCCACTGGATAGGCATATTTCTTTGGATCGAAGCTATCAATCGTTTCGCGGATGGCCTCGGCGTCGCCGTGAACATCCAGAAATACATAGGGCACCACGGCGAAGCCATTGCTCTCCAGAAACTGCTGTTGCGACAGCTTGCTGTGGCGCTCCAGGTTCCGGCTGACCAGGTCAAAGGCAAAGAACTCCAGATGCCGCTTGGCAGACTCACGCGGATCCAGCTTTCGGACGCTGCCGGCCGCCAGATTTCGTGGATGGGAATAGGGCTCCTCCAGACTGAGATTGATTTTCTCAAAATTAGCCCACGAGATGACTCCTTCGCCACGGACTTCGAACGGTTCCGTGGTCGGTACGGTCAGGGGCACATTCAGGAATGTTCTCACCGTATGGGTGACATCCTCACCGATGATTCCTTCCCGACCGCGGGTAATCGCCTGCTGCAGCTTGCCCTGGCCATACCGAAGTACCAGTGTCAGGCCGTCCATCTTCCAGGACACCATCACAGCATGTTCCCCGGCAAACCGGATGAGGTCATCCACGGACTTGGTTTTATCTGCAGACAGCATCGGCTTGGAATGCCGGACCGGCATCAGCTCCTCCAGAATCTCTCCGGACACAGTCTGGGTGGGAGAGCCGGACAGGATCAGCCCGGTGCTCGTTTCCAGTGCTTTTAGCTCATCCGTAAGCCGGTCATAATCCCGGTCTGTCATCGTTGGATTATCATCCCGGTAATAGGCCACATCCGCGGCACGAAGCTGTTCAATCAGCTCACGCATTCGGTTGATATGGTTTTGACTCGCACTCATGTGCTTTTCCTCCTGTTCATTTGTTTTTTCATGTACGACTATCTTCGGGTGGAACTGGGAATATCCATCCAAACTTGGATTCTCAGAGACGCGGGACGCATGAAGCTGAAGTGCCTTCAGTTCAATTGCAGATACAGTCCTGCACCAGGGATAGTGTGCTTTCACATAGGCAATGAGCTTTTGGTACAGCTCCATCTCGCCCGACTGTTCGATCAGACTCAGAACACGCTGCTGCCAGTCTGACAGCTCCAGATCACCGAGATCTCACATAACGCCATGGCGATAGCCCATCACCCGATTGCATCCCGTTCCGGAAACGACATAGGATTGGCCGGTCATGTAGTGCCACTGCAGTTCAGAAAACGTGTAGCTGCTCATGCAGAACTCGCCTCCTTCTGCTGACGTCCTTCCTTCAACAAGCAGGCAATGGCATTCGGCGTATACCACCGGGACCATTCTTCCAGGGTCAGCGTGTTGCCGTGGACCACGACTGCCGGAATCTCATAGAGAACCAGCTGAATATAGGCCATCCATACGCAGCGGATGTCGATATCCTGCGCATAGAACAGGCTCTTTTGCCGGTAGTCAGTTCCCGACTTCTTCATGGCCCAGACCGCTCCGATAACCATCGCACCAGACCCGCAGGCCGGCTCATTGATGGTCAACAGCTCCTGATTGGCTGAGTCCAATTTGTCCTCGCCCAATGTGAGCATGGCCATCATTCTGCACACGTCATCAGGGGTAAAATACTGACCGTTCCAGGCATTGTTCAAATTCAGCTCATGATAGACTGCTCCGAGAATATCCCTGGGCTCATCCCAGTTCTCCCGAACAGCCAGATACAGCAGCGCGCACATTCTGGCATAGGCGTTGACTGTCTCAGGTTCCATGCCTTCGATGAGTTCCTGATAACGCGCCTTACGATCTTTGGCCGTAGATGGATCTGTTTCTGCACTCAGGCAGGTTGCAGTGATCTCCAGAAAGGTGGTGAACACCGTATTGACGCCCAGCGTCTGCCCAAGCTGACGGATTTCCTCGATCAAAAGCGCTTTAGCAGGTTTTGTGGACGTTTTTGACATGTTTTTCGGTCTTTCTCCGCGTTGATGCCGAGAATTGGATTGGTTTTCTGTTGCGTTCATTTGACACCTCCATTTTTTGTTATAAAAACGGGGTGCCAACAGGCTCCCCGGAAAAAAGGTTAGGGGAGCCGCAAAGCTCCATCTATATATAAAAGGCACCCAAAGAATCGATATTCTCTGAGTGCCTTTATTGCCCGAGGGCCTGTATGAAATTGTGATATGAGGAGGCTTGCGCCCTCCTGATTACTCTGATCTGTGCATCTGTAAAAAGATGCAGAAGAAACAAAAAGTGCCTGAAAGTCGAAACTCTCAGACACTGTGAATACTCGGAAACTCTGATTGCTCGGAGGCAATAACGGATACTTATGTAAATATTATAGCAGATGCATCATGATTTTGCAAGATGCCCGCAGATTTATGCGGGTGCGCATAAAACAGTTTGGGATATGCTCTTCCAACCTAAACTCTACTCAAAATTATCCTATACACTCAGGCATGGGCTTTTTCAAGTACACTTCATAATAATTTCGGTTGGGCATTAGCTTTTCTGTTTCCTCGTCCAAACGCCCTATCGAAATACGGTCACAGGTCGGCTTGCCCCGCTCATTCCGATAGGCCACCGTCACATAATACACACAAGTCTATCCTGATACCTTTTTGTAAGCGATCCCATGCTTCGGAAGCTCCACCTGTACAGATTTGTCCAGTTCCATATCCATCACTTCCAGCAAAAAAGCAAGCCTTATTTTGCATCTCTCCCAAAATAAGGCTTGCTTCTTGAATATTTTGGAGAATAAAGGGTAATTTTTGCAGAATTTTGGTTCCAAAGCTGCTGATTGAATATGAACAGAACGCCCGAAGAATTCACAGATTCTTCGGGCGTTCTGCCTTTGCTTATAGAGGTTACTGCTTCTTGTACCCGCACTTCGGGCATACACCTTTTTCGTTCAAAGCGATACCGCACAGGGGGCAGCGGTCTTTGGAGCCTTCCGGATGGTATTCCTGGGATGCAGCATTCACGCCGCTGGTGAAAGTCAGCTTGGCGATATTCAGCTTGTCCTTCAGGAGTTCATAGACGATCTTAATCATGCCCTCAACGGTCATGGTCTCTTTCGTTACGACCAGACGGCACTCAGGGTAAGCGGTGGCAAGCTCGGTCTGGAACGCGGGGCCCTTCATCTTGTTGGTGGGGGCGCCATTCTTGATACCCTGCTCTTCGTAGACCTTCAGGATTGCAGGCAGCAGCGGATCATCTTCCCGCAGGACCAGGGCATGGTCGAAATTCTTCAGAACCTCCCATGCCGTCTTCTGAATTTCGTTGCAGGGGAAGACCATATTCACGCCCGGTTCAACAGTGTCCTCGACTTCGATGGTCAGAACGCCGGTATGTCCATGCAGATACTGGGCCTCTCCTTTGAAACCATAAAAACGGTGTGCGTACTGCAGGTCTAACTTTGTAATGCTTCTCATGATACTCCTCCTTGAAAATTGATTTATAAAAAACGCTCATTCCCGCGCCTTTTCCGAAATTGACTATTCCTCAGTGTGATCCTTTTTCTTTTTGCATTCCGGGCAGACACCATGAAAAATGATGTCATAACCGGTGAAGTCAAATCCATGGGTATCCCGGATCCCGCTTTCGAGGCCGCCGACAAAATCCATGTCCACATCGAAGACTCGCCCGCATACTTTACATTTTACATGACAGTGGTTGCGACTGATATGGTCGTAACGGTCGGCGCTCCCTGGAATTTGAAGCCGGCGGATTTCGCCCATTTCAGATAACAGATTCAGATTTCGATAGACGGTTGCCTTGCTGATCGTCGGATGCTCCTTGATGATTTCTTCATAAACCTCATCTGCTGTGGCGTGGCAATGCAATTTATTCACTGCCTCCAAGACTAAAGAACGCTGGATAGTATTCCGTTTTGCCATAGCTCTCACCTAATTTATACTAACTCCTTATTGATATAATATATCATTAAAGAGTAAAAGTCAAGAACTTTATCAAAATAGTTTTCCCTTCCATAGCTTCCGGTTAGCCCACCGCATCAAAGTCACTAAGGGCGCACTTCTATACTCTTATGACGTAAGTATCGTGCGTCCTTCGACACTTTGTTTCGTCAAGGGGGCTACACTCCCTTGCGACGCTTACGCGTCTATCCCTTGTGACTTGTCAGGCAAATACAAACAAATCCCCCATATGATCGCTGTGTGATCATATGGAGGATTTGTTGTTTGATGAGCACCCGTCATTTGGCAGGTGTTTTTCTTTGGATTATCCCCAGTTGGCGCTTCGTCACTTGGACTCACTGCCGCTCATATCAATATCAAGAATATCGTCAATCGGAATTTTCTTCCCATCCTGTAAAATAATCACTCGATCATACTCATCTATCTTTTTCACAATGCCGACAGCATCGACATAGGCACCGCCGGCTTTTCGGCTGTCTGGTTGGAAATAGGTGATCACAACCTCGAAGTCCTCACCGAGGTGCTCTGTGATAAGCTGGATTTTATCGTTGATCTCTTCCTTCTCATAATCATCCAGGTCAATCTTCTGGTCGGTCAGCCTCGCAGTTTCCTTAATTGCTGCATCATATCCGGTGAGAGCTGCGAAGGGAGAAAACTGAGCTGCGCGGTCCATCATGGACATCTGCGGTCTGGTGGCGGAGACATGGTGAGGTAAGTCTATAATATCATCATAGTTGTTTTGCATTCACATCCACCAATCTTTCTTCCTGAGGGGCAAAATAGTGCTGAACAGCATAATCGAACTGCTTTTCAAACTGTTCCACGGCTTGTCGGCTGACCTTCAAAAACGGTAAAAGCATATCAAAGGCGTGGAATAATCCCGGGTATATATCAACATTCGCTTCGACACCGGCTTTACGAAGGTTTTCAATGTAAGTGAGTGTTTCGGCATAAAACGGTTCTGCCGTGCAAACAAAAGTATACGCTGGCGGAAGCCCGGCATATTCTTTTCTTCTGGCTGGTGCGGCATAGCATGGGACTTCCTGACCGCTGATTCCGCGTAAGTAGCGATTCCATCCAACATGATTCCTTTTTGTGTTCCAAACGGGGGCATGATTGTCACGGGAGGTTTCGGTGTCCTCATTGTCAATCATGGGGTAGAGGGGCATCTGATAAGCGATATTCACACCGCTATGGTCTTTTTCGTACATACAAAGCGCAGCGGCTAACCCACCTCCGGCGCTTTCTCCACCGACCATGATCTGATCGTCCCTCACACCGAGTTCTTTTGCGTGTTCTTTCAGGTACAGGAGTGCAGAATGACAGTCCGTCAGAGCGGCAGGATAAGGTGCTTTTCCCGCAAGGCGGTATTCCGGAGAAACGACAACTGCGCCGTATTTTTTAACAAGGTTTTTCGCGCGGGACATATAGACCATTCCGGACATTCCAGTAATGTAGCCGCCCCCATGAATCCACAAAACACCGGGACGATTGCTACCCCGGGCTGGGTCAGAAGGGATTAGAATGAGCATCTTCATTTCTTCACCATCGGACGAAATACGTACTTTTTCTGTTTTATATTTCATGCCTTATGTCCTCCGATTTGCTCGTTCCGATCCTTTGCAGTTGCACCTTCCTCAAGGTTCATTCCTTTCAGAATTGCGTTTTTACCGTATTTCTTTCGGATGGTCAAAACCGCCCGCTGCATCTTGCGTTCGCGCTCAAGTTCGGCCTCTTCCTTCATCTGCTTGGCTTCACGGGCTGCGTAGTCGGTGAAAAGGTCAAGCTGCTCAAATCCGGCATCCGGCTTTGGAGCTGAGGCTTCGTCGATGACATGATTTGCAACAATGTTCAGCCTACGGATCAGAAGGTTCTGATTTGTGATCCGGTCAAACAGCTCTGATGCGGCATCCAGAACGCGCTTTGTTGAGGAAGTGTGTCTTCCAAGGTTTTGTGTGCCGTGGGAATGCTTCGGTATCTGCCGCCCGTAGTGATCCTTCACAACATCGCCGCGATATTTCTTTCGGCGCTCGGGATCGGTAAGGTTTTCGATGTCGTAGCCGATGGTGACTGCGAGCTGGTCTGTGACCAAGCCTTTTTCCACCAAGTCCATCATAAGCGAATCAGCCATTTCCCGAAGCACGAGCTTGGCTTTCTCAGCAGTATATGGCTGATGCAGCACTTGACCTGAGCCGAGGCTGTTTGTACTCGGCCTGTATGCCTTAACTGCTTCAACCGTACAAGGCTCCCAGCCCCACGCATGGTCAATCAGCAGCTCCGCATTCTTTCCAAAGAGCTGGTACAGAAGGTCTTCATTTTGAACCGAGCATCGTGCCACATCGCCCATCGTGAACATTCCGTTCTGTTCCAGCTTCTTAGCATAGCCGCGCCCCACCCGCCAGAAGTCGGTGAGCGGCTGATGTGACCAAAGCTCCTGCCGGAACTTCATTTCATCCAACTCGGCAATGCGGACTCCGTTTTTATCGGCGGGGATGTGCTTCGCCACAATGTCCATCGCTACTTTGCAGAGGAAGAGGTTCGTCCCGATCCCGGCCGTTGCTGTGATTCCGGTTGTCTCAAGGACATCCAGAATAATCTTCATGGCGAGGTCATGGGGAGAGAGATTGTAGGTGTTCAGGTAGTCGGTGACATCCATGAATACCTCATCAATGGAGTAGACCACAATGTCCTCCGGTGCGACATATTTCAGATAGACATTATAAATCCGGGTGCTGTACTTCATGTAGTAAGCCATGCGCGGCGGGGCGATAATGAAATCAATCGCAAGGTTCGGATTATCCAGCAGCTCGGAATGAAAGTGGGAGGACCCTTCCAGCCGACGCCCCGGCGCGTCATGCTGCCGTCCGGCATTGGCTTCCCTTACTCGCTGCTTGACCTCAAACAGACGGCCACGGCCTGAGATGCCATAGCTCTTTAAGGAGGGAGTGACGGCAAGGCAGATTGTTTTGTCGGTACGGCTCTCATCCGCAACGACGAGGTTTGTGTCCATCGGATCAAGTCCGCGTTCCCGGCATTCCACCGAGGCATAGAAGGATTTCAGGTCGATTGCGATATAAGTATTCTCCTTCATCTTCAATGCCTCCTCATGCGTCCTTATATTAATGCCACGGTATAATCGTCGAATGTCTTCTCGTGAAAAGTAATTCGCCACTCAATGTCATGCTGCACAGGCTCAAAATGCAGCGCAGAACACGCAGCACAGGGTTTACCTTGTGGTCCAATCACAACCGCTGTTGGTCCGTCTGATCCGCCGATAATTCCGATGCATGCGGCATTGCTGCTCGCAGAGGGCGCAAACGAATCATCGGAGGGCATGATTTCAAGCGGTTTGTCGCCATCATCACAATCGCTGACTGAAATTCGCTCTGACGCTTCCGGCGAAAGCGTGTAACTCATGGCGGTAAAATGTGTTGGATAAAACCATCGGCCAGAGCCAAAGCTGTTCTTCGGCAAAGTCTGTTGCTCCAATTCCTGTACGGTGAGCGTGTATGCTGTCTGGCTCACAGGATGGACGAAACTGAATGAATCGCCGGGAGCTTTCACCGTGAAATGAGGGCCGGGGATGGAAACCAGTTGTTGTTCCATGGTCAGGGAAAGCGTCCTGATTTCCGGTCGGCGCTTGCTCACCCACGGAAAGGCATCTCTGCAAACGACCCATCCATACGAGGTGTCCAGGCCATAATGCTCCACAGCCCATTTCGCTTCCAACTCAATGCCCATCCCATCTGGCAGGCAGGGATTGTACGTTACGGCGCAGCCGTGAGAAGCTCGCAGTTCATGGTCGTTCAGATCAAGCCGTGGATTGAAATAAAGACACAGAGGATTGTCCAGCTCCAGTTCCATCTGCTGCTCCCGCGTAAAGTTTTCCAGCGCGTCATTTTCCTGCGTAAGATTCCATTTTTTCATGAAAGCACGGATTTCATCGGCCTCAACCCGCATACAGAAATCAATCACCAAGCCCTTGCTGCATGAGTAAGCTGCGGGGATCAACCAATGATGTCCCGCCCACTCAAACTGCTTTCCAATGGGGATTTCCTTTCCGGCGTGATCCTTTCCTTGATGCACCCAGAAGTTGCCTTCAAAATAGACCTTCCATTCCGGGACAGTGGGTTCCGCTGCCGGGTTCATATCCATGTCGTAGTATTCTTCCGTGTACTTAATTTTGCTGTAATCAAAGGACGATTGCAGTGACTTGATATACTCCCACGGATGCTCCATCGCTGTCAGTTTCATCTTTTCAGCAATCTCAGCCAAGGTTTCCTTCTGATCTTCGGTTGCAGGATTCTCTTTCAAGAAGGATTCAAACTGCGTTTTATCCCACATCCATGCCTGTTCCAAAGCAGCGGCATCTCCACACGCCAGTAGCAACCGCAGGAAGTCCTTAAAGTTTTTCGCCAGCGGATGGACAAAATCAGGGGCTGTATTCATGGGGCTGACCGCAAAAACCATTTCCCCGAAGCCACGAATGAAGCAGTAGTGGATGCCGTCTACTCCCGCACAGCCGATGATAGATGCGCCTTTCGGCGTACAAAAATAGGTGCCGGGATCGGTTGATTTCTCCAAACCAACAGGTGTGAGATCAATGTGCTTTTTTTGAAACTGCGAATAAGATGTTGCCATATAAAATATCTCCTAAATCAATCACGCACCGAGCAAACTCTGATCGAAGGCGAACAGAGCCTCGTTTATTTCAAAGACATTGTAGTTTTCATTCTCGATGAAATACTCAATGATGATGTCAAACTTATTGGAATGAGACAGTGCAAATCCAGCCTTCATGAGCATATCCCTTGTCTCGTCCAGAGACAGCTCAAGAGCAATGGCAAAGGCGATTGCAGTAGGCTTGCTCGGCTTATACAGCTTATCGCTGCGGATCTTCGAGAAGAGCTTGCGGTCAATGTTCGCCTTCTTGTAGCACTCAGCGTCCGTCATACCAGACTCGTCAATCTTCCGCAGCAGCATCTCGGAAAAGCTCTCATCAATCTGACCCAGCGCCTCATCCAGAGATTTTGTCTTCTTAGGTGCTGCCATTGGCATAGACAGGATAGGCTCAATCGCTTCGTCGGCTTCTTCGCAGACCGACGCTTCACAAACCGGCTCCAAATCCCGAAGGGCATTCAATCGGCGCAGACGCACAGAATAGTTGTCGGAATGCTCGTCCACATAGTTATCGTCTATGTACTCGGCAATGTCCGCATAGAGCTTACCGCTGATCTGATATGCCTTCCTGTCAAAGATGACAATATAGACGGTCATGTCGTTCTCAAGCAGGAACTCACTGATTGTATCAATGGCAATTCGGAGCGCCTGGTCTTTCGGATAACCGTAGATGCCGGATGAAATGAGAGGGAAAGCAACCGTCTCACATTTCTTCTCCTTAGCCAGCGCAAGAGAAGTTCGATAGCAGGAAATGAGCTTTTCACGCTCACCACGCTTGCCGTCCCGCCAGCGAGGACCTACGGCATGGATAACATACTTACAAGGCAGTTTTCCCGCTCCGGTGATCTTTGCGCTGCCGGTTTCACATCCGCCCAGCGTCTTGCACTCAGCAAGCAGCTCCGGTCCTGCAGCACGATGGATGCAGCCGTCAACACCACCACCGCCCAGAAGCGATGCGTTAGCAGCGTTGACGATTGCGTCCACTTTCATTTTTGTGATGTCATTTCTGACGATTTGAAGAGGCATGATCCCACCATTCTTTCTGATCTACAAACTGGAAGTTGACATTCCGTAATCAGTTTTTTGTCGGTGCAATGATTACCTTACAATTTGAACAATAATGCGCTTCCGCTTTATATCCATTCGCTTTTAACGGTTTGAACTGATTGATTAGGGGAACTCCCTGTTCTGCAATAGAAAAAGAGAGAACCGATGGTCTTTCTCCGTTCGGAATCCATTGCACAGGCTGTCCCCCGTTAGGGATATAGCCCAGCTGCATTTCTTCTTGGCAATATGGACATTTCATAGTACATTCTCCTCTGCAACTTCCGTATTTGTCTGTCTCCTAAATCCGTAATCCATCAACCCAAGCTACCAGTTCTTTATGACTGGTGCTGTGATTGAAGACCTTGCCTTCAATCAGTTTTGCACCCTTACAGCTTGAAGCAAGATGTTCATTGGTTTCTCCCATTCCACTTCCACCGGAGGTAGCAAAGGGAATGATGGTCTTGCCGGTCAGGTCATAGCTTTCAAGAAAGGTGTTGATGATATGGGGAGCCACATACCACCAGATCGGGAAGCCGATAAAGATTGTGTCGTAGTCATCCATGTTATCACGCTTAATGGCAATAGCAGGACGGGATGCCGGATCGCTCATCTCAATGCTGCTTCGGGATTTCTGATTTGTCCAGTCAAGATCGGCCTTGCTGTAAGGTACTACCGGTTCAATTTCGCATATATCCGCACCGATGGCCTCAGCCAGTTTTTCAGCGACCTTTGCGGTCACCCCGGTTGCGGAAAAGTATGCTACAAGTTTTCTGCTCATTTTCTGTTCCTCCAAATCTATTCGTCTTCCTCATTCAGCACTGCATCCAGCAGCTTTTGAAGAAGAGCAATCATACGGTTCAAATCCATGCCTTCCTCCGGGGTCTGTCCCATATGATCAAGCACAGCCTTGAATGCCGTAGTTCTGTCTACTTTCGTTTCTGCATCAAAACGGTCAAGAATATCTTTCATAATTAGCGAGGCTTCCATCTGCTCCTGTGTCAGTCCGGGTATTTGCAGCAAATCGGCCAGCTCCGCATTCTCCATGATGGTCTCGTATTTCAGATAGTCACACTGCTCGTCTGTCATCAACTCTTGAAAGTAGTTGATCATGATGTGAATGCGAAAACCTCCGCCTTCTTCGGGCGTAATGCAGACATAATGCGCCTTTTCTCCAATGTCCTTCAACAGGGACATATCTTCCTCGCAGTCAAACTCAATCATACTGAGATACAGGTTGATCTCGGAATGAAAGCGCTGATAGTCCACAACAGCGTGAATCCGTCCGTGATGATCCTGCGCGAACTGATCACAGCGTTCCAGCAGATACTCATAGTTTGCCTGATCCTCCGGCACAATGACCTTAGGAATTGCGTCCATCTTTTTTGTAAAGGAGGCAAAGAAGCCATCCGGTGCCGTGATCTGCTTATAGACTGCATCCGCGAAGCTGTTGTCCGCTGAAACAAGTTCGTAGTTCCGATCAAAAACGATATTTTCCATACTGTTTTCCTGCTCTTTTCTTATTTGTCTGCCTCTGTAATACCGTATTCAATCAGGATATTCTTCTCTGCGTACTGCGGATAGACAATTCCCATCATTTCATATTGATAGCGTTTAACACGCCGAAAATCCTTGATCGGCTCAGGAGCGAATGCTGCCGTCTCAAAATGCTCATATTCCGGCATACCGGCCAGATCATTTGCAGCAGCCTTTATCAGCGCGTCAGTCACTTCGTTGATGTCCTTTCCGTACTCGACGGCAACAAGCTCATGCTTTCGGACATCCTTATCAATGCTCCCCAAAGAGCGGTACAGAACATATTTCATAGCATCCTCCCAGTTGGCATCAGCCCTCCGGCTTGACATTCCTGAGAAAGTCAGAGCGGGGTACATAGGGCAGATTCAGCCGCCAGCCCATGCGGTTAAGCTCGTGGAGCTTGATCAGCATGAGATTGATATTCGTATTCATCATTGCGGAGAGCTGCACGACATCGTAGCCCTGCTGCATATTTTCGATTAACTCATCATCGTCGATGATCAAATGAGCCGCAAACGCATTTGCCTCGTATTCCGGCTTTGAGCGCATATCAAACAGGACAAACTCCGGCAAGGTATTGTTGCCTTTGGCAAGGTCCCGGTGGAAAACATCATGCCCGATCTCATGTCCGCAGACCATCTGCATGACCATTTCCTCCATTTTCGAGTTCAGAAGAATATGCCGTTCCTTATGGCGGTATGTATACATCCCCAGAAGATCGTTCAGGTTGTCAAGGTAATGCACATAGATACCAAGCTCACGGGCAATCTTCAAAGTGTCCCTTGTTCCGCAGCTTTTCACAATGCTTTGCGCCTTGTTGTAGATTTCCTCGGAGCGAATAATCACGGAACGCTCACCCCCTCGGTGTTACAGGTTTCCAATATAATTCTATCAAAGCACAAGTACAATAAAACGGACAGACGCATCAAGTCCCTGCTTCGCCGCTGCCTTTTTTGTACTTCTTGGGGGTGTACTTCTCGACATTGCGGGCTTTGGACTCCCAGTAAATATCCTGCAATGCCTTCATAACCGCATCTTTATCCTGCTCGGAGAGTGTACCGCCAGCAAACAGGCCGGACATCCCATCGATCAGCTCTTGAGCCTGCTTCATGCCGCGAGAACCGTACTGCTCAGATGCTTCAACTACAAACTCTTCATCATCTGTCAGAAGGTAGTTGACATCCACGCCGAAAAAGGCAGCGATCTTTCGATATGCGTCTTTCGTGCGGGGAAAAGAAATACCATTTTCATATCGGGTGATCATGCGCCTGTTGATTCCCAGAGCATCGGCCACTTCCTGCTGTGTCATTCCTTTTTTCTCTCGTTCAATCTTGAACTTCTCTCCGAATGTCATTTTGGTAATCACTCCTGTTCACAAAAAGTTTGCGACTTTTAATTGCTCATATCTATTGACAAAGGCACTTCAACTGCGTATAATAATTATTGAGCAATTCAACTGCTCATAGTTTACCGCGGATTGCTCATCCTGTCAAGTGGGGTGGGCAAAAATACAAGAAAAAGTTACAAATCAAGGTGCTTTTTCGGCGGACAAGCTGCCGCAGCATCTTAGATCAGACTATCGGCGGCATCAGCCGACAGTAGAAAGACGGGAGTGAGTTTGAAGATGGAGATGCAGTGTAGGAAAGCGTATGTCTCAGTCAATCTTGATGTCGATGAAGAAGGCACAATCCGTCCCCGGTTTATCCGTTGGAGGAACGGGCGCATCTTCGAGATTGATGAACTACGCTATAAATGTCGCGCCACATCTAAAAAGGTTGGTGGAGGCGGCATCCGTTATACCGTTATGATTCACGGAAAGGAGGCTTACCTGTTTCACGAAGGTGACAAGTGGTTCGTCGAAGAAAAGGAGGGCTGCTCATGATACTATCGCATAAGCAGATCGAAGAAATAGCGGCAGCCGTGACCAAGGACTTCAATGAGTTCTTTTTCGGGAAAGATGCTGACAATGAGAGGTCAACTGCTCAGGCAACACCGATTGACCAGTTTGCCAAGGATTATCTCGGCTTGAGCGTTTCATTTGCTCATCTATCCTCTGACGGAAGCCTGTGTGGGCTGACCGCTTATGCCGATACAGAGTACACCATAGAGGAACACGGCGTTAAGCGGACAATCCCGCTGAAAGCAAATCAGGTTCTTTTGGATTTGAGCTTTATTCAGCCTGGACAGGTTCATGCTTTATGCGGGAAGCGCAGATTTACCCTTGCCCATGAATGCGCTCACCAAATCCTGTTCGGGATGGAAAGCGACAATGATAAGAGAACGCACGAAAGCAAATATGCCCCCAGAGCGGCATATTCGCTCCGTGATCTCAAGACCCGCGAGGATTGGAATGAATGGCAAGCTAATGTGTTAGGCGCTGCCATTCTGATGCCCCAAAAGGAAATCGACATTGCCATGAGGCAATTTGCCCGTGGCCGTGTCCTCAGGAACTACGAGGGAAGGTTTAATTATATTGATTGTTTATCCCTAACTCTGCTGTGCCAGTCTCTCGGAGTTTCCAAGTCCGCAGCCATTATCCGGCTGAGGCAACTCGGCTACATCGAGGACCGCCCCTTTGCGGAGTATGACGATCCGTTGGAGGTGTGGCCATGAGCAGAAGCATCCGGGTTTCCGAGCCTTCGCCGGAAATGCAGGTAAAGATACAGAGGGCGCGACGCGCCATAACAAATCAAAAGATGCGCATGATGAAATGCCCCTATTGCGGGCATAATTCCATCGCCGTATTTGAGGACACAAAAGGCCATGTCCAAGCAAAATGCAAGGCTTGTGGGCGTGAGACAGTCTTTGATGTCCTCAGCATGAGAAGGTTAAAACTCCGTCTGAAAGGCCGGAGATAATAACAAACAATAAAATATTATGATAGCTGTGCTGTGGAGCCGCTGATTGGTGAGTCTTCCTAATGCCGCATGAACAGAGTTTTCGGACTCTGTTTTATCGGCATGGGATCACAACTCACCGTCATGCGGCTCTTATTTTGTCTCGCCCTTCCGCTGCTCCGCATCAGCGGAAAGGACAAGACAATGAGAATCCCCAAAACCCCTATCGAGTTTGACTATGACCTCTGGACTACGGAGGACGGCAAGTGTATGGTGCGCGTAAAGCTGACTGGCGAAGTAACGGAGGTTGACCGCGAGGTCATGAAAAGCCTCCGCACAGAGGAAAAGAAGCTCAGACGTTCTTATGGAGCTGTCGGTACATCTGATGATGAGGACAACGCGAAAAAATCTTCTGATACTGTTCTGTCTCTGGATGCTCTGCCGGAAGAAGATGTGAAATCTTCTGCTTGGTTGGCTGATCCTGCGAACAACATCGAAATGGCTCTGACCGAAATGTGCATTGAGGACTTCCGAAGGTCACTTAGTTCCATTCAGCTTGAAATATTCGACGTTGTCATGATCGGTGGAGTTGGTGTTCGTGAGTATGCAAGACAAAAAGGGATTAACCACAAGACGGTTGTTGAGGCTATTGCATCCATGCGGAAAAAACTCAAAAAAATTTTTTGAGCAGACCCCCCCAATCAGCAAAAAAGTGTCCGTTGTAAAGTGAAGGGGCAAACAACAGCCTCTTTCACGGTTCCTTGATAACTGAATAGTCAGTGCTGCGGATCTTTCCTCTTTTCTCGAAGCGACTTGCCTTCTGCCGCCATGACCTCCCGTACAGGAGCGAGCGATCAACAGAGAGGCTAAACAGCCGTGTGGTGCGGCTGCTTGCGATGATGGAGAAGATGGGTACAATGATACTTCCGTCCCTTTCGGGGGGCGGCTCGGAGCGATCCTCGGAGGGGTGAGAGTCCCATGATACTACTTTACCGGTGGTAGTCCGCAGCATTCCCTATTCAGCAGGGGCGCGAGCTGCAAATATGCTGGAAGTAGAACACTGTTACAACGCCCGAAAGGGCTTATCAGTGAATACTATGGGCAGCAGTCCAAAAGGCTGCTGCCTATCAATTTGCTGATAAAGTGTTCTCGCGGCTCAACGCATAGAAAGGTAATTTTTGGTCAAGAATAGAGAATGAAAAGGCGGTGATTGTATGGCTAACGAAATGAGCAAGAAAGAGCTTCTGGACTCTTTGGTAGATATTCGTGATGTGAAGATTGATCGTACTCAGCCCGTTGAAGAGCGTATGAAGTCCTATGTAGAGCAGATTAAGAATCCCTATTTATTCAAGGTCGGCAATACAGTCGTAAGGGTTTCCTACGCCAACACGCAGGCAACGATCAATGATAACTTCGTAAACCTCTTAGCGAGTTTGTGATCTGCCCGTCGGGTGACTGGAAAATGAATCTTTTTTGTGAACTTAAATCAAAAGGCTGGATTTCTGGTTGAGGCTATGCTATAATTAGCATGGACAAAATCAACGAAATACCACTCCTATTGTTGTTTTCCGGTTATCTGACGGAAATAAAATTAGGGAGTGGCGTTTTATGCTGAAATTATCTTTAGACAGAGATTATAAAGCCGCCATCTACCTGAGATTATCGAAGGAAGATGGCGATTTTTCATTTTCCGGCGAAAAACTTGAGAGTGACAGTATCTCCAATCAGCGATTGTTGATCATGGACTTTCTCAAGAAACACCCGGAAATAACAGTGGTAAAAGAATACTGCGATGACGGCTATACCGGCGCAAACTTCGAGCGGCCTGATTTTCAGAAGATGCTTGAAGCGGTCAAGTCCGGCGAGATTGACTGCATTGTAGTAAAAGACCTTTCGCGTTTTGGCCGTGAGTATATTGATTCGGGAGTATATATTCAGAAGCTCTTCCCGATGCTCGGTGTTCGTTTCATAGCCATCAATGATCACTATGACAACGCACAGCCGGGTGCAGCAGATAACGAGTTGGTGCTGCCCTTCAAAAACCTCATGAATGATTCCTATTGCCGCGACATCTCAATTAAGGTGCGAAGCAACCTTGATGCGAAACGCCGCAGCGGCCAGTTTGTCGGAACGCGAGTGGTATTCGGCTATATGAGATCGCCGAACAACAAAAATCAGTTGGTGGTCGATCCCGAAGCTGCGTCGGTAGTGCAGGACATCTTCAAATGGAAACTTGAGGGCTTATCTCCGGCACAGATCGCAGACCGACTCAATGACAACAATGTTCCTTCTCCGATTGAATATAAGAAGGCAAAAGGCTCAAAGCAGCGTACTTGCTTTCAGACGAACCAAGTTGCTCAGTGGAGCGCCGTAGCGATTTATCGCATACTCAAGAATGAAATCTACACCGGAACGCTGGTGCAGGGAAAAACCACTTCTCCAAACCATAAGGTAAAGAAGACCGTGGTCAAACCTTCAAACGAGTGGTCCCGGACAGAGAATGCGCATGAAGCAATTATCTCTCCTTCCCAGTTTGACCTTGTTCAGAAGATCATGCTGGAAGATACGAGAAGTCCCGTGGGAGCAAAGGGTGTGCATCCTTTCTCCGGCAAGATTTTCTGTGCGGACTGCGGCAGTCCAATGGTGCGGAGAATATCTCGCAGCGGAGCCCGTGAATACGCCTACTTCATCTGTGGCGGCAACAAAAATGACAAGAACTCCTGCTCTTCACACAGCATCAAGGAATCACTGGTGTATGATGCAGTTTTGGCAGTTGTTCAGGCTCATATTTCGGCAGCAATGGATATGGCAGATGCAATGAGCCGCGTAGACAACCTTGCATGGGAAAATCGGGAGCTTGAGAAGATCAAGGCGAAGATTGCTTTTCAAGAAGAAATCATCGCCAAAAACAGAAGGCTCAAGACCGGTGCGTATGAAGACTTCAAACAGGATTTCATCACCAGAGAGGAATACAAAGCCTTTACTGCTCAGTTTGATCAGCAGATCAACGAGGCAAACGAAACCATCATGCGCCTCACAAGTGAGCGCAACAGCGTTATGGGCGGTCTGGCAGAACAGCAAGGTTGGCTTTCTCAGTTCAGGCAGTACGAGAATATCCAGGAACTTACCCGCAGTACAGTGGTCAGCCTGATTGACCATATCCGCATTCGAGAGGACAAGGAAATTGATGTCCAGCTCATGCACTGTGACCGATTTGCGTCTATCGTGGAGTTCCTTAACGAACAAAAAGCAAAGGAGGACGCCAAGAGAATCATTCGATTGACAAAGGAGGCAGTATAAATGGCACGAGTATCACGAAAAAAGCAAAATATCCCGTCGACTCCGGTTGATACTTCCGTTCGCATTTGGAAGACTGCGCTCAATGTCAGACTATCGGTTGAGGACAACGGCAAAGAATCTGACTCCGTTGAGAATCAGACAGTCCTTCTGGAAGAGTATGTCGCAAACCATCCCCATCTGAAAAAGACGGCGTTGTTTGTCGATAACGGCTACACCGGTACGGATTTTCTCCGTCCCGAATTTACCCGGATGATGGAGGCTGTTCAGGATGGCCTCGTAGACTGCGTTGTTGTAAAGGACTTATCGCGTCTCGGCAGAAACTACATCGAGACATCTCAGTTTATTGAAAAGATATGCCCGTTTTACGGCTTGCGCTTTATCGCAGTCAATGATTCCTATGACACTGCGACAGTTACGAGCGAAGGTCAGCTTTCAGCTTCTCTGTCAAACATCGTCAATGATTACTATGCGAAGGACATCTCCCGTAAAGTCACTTCTGCGCTCAGAGCCAAGATGGAGCGCGGTGATTATATCGGAAACTATGCCCCTCATGGTTATCGCAAAGACCCGGAAAACAAAAATCATCTGCTCATTGATCCTGAGACTGCTCCGGTGATACAGCAGATATTTGAATGGAGAGCTGAGGGCATCAGCTATATGGGCATCTGCAAGCTGCTCAATGATGCTGGCATCCCGTCTCCCGGTCAGTACAAACTCAATCAGGGTATCGAAACCAATAACAATAAGAAGAAACGCACTGTTCTCTGGAACAAACATAAAGTCACTGAGATATTAAAGGACATCGTTTATATCGGGCATCTTGCCCAGAAGAAAGGCAGTCAATGTCTCTACGGCGGCATCCCGTATCATATCACATCCGAAGAGGAATGGATTGTGGTAAAAAATACTCATGAGCCGCTGATCAGTGAAGAGCTGTTCGAGAAGGTGCAGCAGATCAACAATGCTGTATTGGAACGCGCAAAGGCAAATGCCGGTAAGTATGACCATCTTCCAAAAGAGAAGAACATCTACGGCAAGAAGTTCGTTTGTGCAGAGTGCGGTGCGATCATGAAGCTGCATCGATCTTTCAGTACAAAGAAGGATAAGGTGTACTTCACCTTCAAGTGTCCTACCTATGCAGAGCATGGCTCAAGAGGCTGCTCTGACATTAAAATGCGCAAAGCCGATCTGGATGAGGCTGTCTTTACCTTCATCAAGTCTCAGATGGATGTCTTTATCGACATGGAGAATACCCTTCGCAGACTGTTAACGATGAAGAAGGCGAAGCTCAAGCAGAACAATACCCAGCAGGAGATCAAGGCTTTGAGGCAAAAGCTGGCAAACAAGCAGTCCCTTCTCAGCGGCTTGTATGTCGATCTCAAGGAAGGGATGCTCTCTCAGGACGAATACGGTCATCACAGAGAGATTATCACAGCAGACATCAAGGCTCTTGAAACCAACCTTGCAGAATTGGAAAATGCGAAGAACGAAACCGAAGAACAGATAACCGGCGAAATGAAATGGAAGTTCATGATCCAGCGTTTCTATGACGCGACGGAGATGACGGCTGAAATGGCTGACGCTTTCATTGAATCCATGAAACTGCATGAGGACGGCAGTCTTGAGATTAAACTCAGCTATATGGATGAGTTCGCTGCTCTCATGAATACTTGCGAACGGCTCAGAAAGGAGGTCGCATAATGAAACAGCAAATTGCTATTTATCTGCGTTTATCTCTGGAAGATGTAGATAAGCGCACGAACAAAGTCAAGGATGAAAGCAACAGTATCGCGTCTCAGCGATTGCTCATTAACCGGCACTTAGACCAGAATCCCTTGCTCTGCGATCTTCCTCGTATTGAGTTCTGCGATGATGGGTTCTCCGGTACAAATTTTGATCGTCCTGACTTCTCTCGAATGATCGAGTATGCAAAAAAGGGCGAGATCAGTTGCATTGTGGTCAAAGACCTCTCTCGTTTTGGACGAGATTACCTTGAGGTCGGTGATTATTTGGAGCATATCTTTCCGTTCCTCGGAATCCGCTTCATGTCCATCAACGATCACTATGACAGTGCCAAGCACGAGGGCAAAACTATCGGCATGGATATTGCCTTCAAAAATCTCATCTACGACTATTACAGCAAAGACCTCTCCAAGAAGGTTAAGTCTGCAATGGGAATGAAGCAGCGTGAAGCGAAGTATGTGTGCTGCATCCCCTATGGGTATAAGGCTCATCCTACTCAGAAGCATCAGATGATCATTGATCCCGATACAGCTCCGATAGTGCGTAGAATCTACATGGATGTTATCGCCGGAAAGTCATGTACTCAGATTGCCAAAGAGCTGAACAACGAGGGAGTTCCTACACCGGCACAGCACAAAGCGGTCACGAGACAAGCATCCGCCAAAAAGCCCCAGTGGACACATCGTGCGCTCTTGGGTATGATAGAGAATATCAAGTACACCGGGACAATGGTCAATCATACACGCGAGAGCCGCTTTATTCGAGACAAAAACCAGCGGCGTGTTCCCAAAGAGGAATGGTACATCAGGGAGAATGCCCATGAAGCTATCGTAACTCAGGAGGAATATGATCAGGCCCAAGATGCAATCCAGAGACGGAAGAAATCATCGAGAACTTCCCATGATCAGTCTGATAGAGTTTATTACTGCGGACATTGCGGGGGTAAACTTGAGAAGGCAAACGGCACAGTGTTTGCTTGCCCATCACATCGCTATCATGATGGAAGTCCATGCGAACAAGTTAGTTGGCGAAAAGCAGCTTTAGAAGAGGTTGTTCTTGAAGCCCTCAAGGGTCAAATTGAGATCACAAGACTTGAAGCCTCCGATGCCAAAAAAGCAGCGAAAAGTAAAGGAGACAGCTTGCAGCGTCAGCTCGCTTTACTCAAGGCCCAGTACGATGCTTGCGGTAGAGAGAAGTTTACCAAGTATGAAGAGTACCGTGAAGGTAAACTCACGGCTGAGGAATACCTTGCCAGCAAGGATGTCCTCACAGCAAAACAAGCCGCTCTGAAAGAGCAGCTTGATGAATGCGAAGCTCAGTATGAAGCCAACCATCAGAAGAGCCTCGCGGCAACAGCGCAGCAGCAGACGGTCATACGGATGAGCGGCTTGTCTGATGATAAACTCAGAGAGCATCTGTATGATGCCGTTGAGCGCATCCTGGTCTATGATGCAGAAAGCATTGAAATAGTCTGGAAGTTCAACGAGATTAAAAAAGACACCGATAACAATGTCGGAGTCGGGGCGTGACTCCGACATTCGTTTTCAAATACGCTGTCGATTTTGTCCCTAAAATAACATAATCTGTCGAGACAAGTAGTGGCAGGAGTTAGCGTTTCAAGAAGCTCAAAAACCAAGCAGCACCGGGCTTTTTGAAAAAATCGTTAATTTTTTTGTCCCTCTCTTGACATAATGGGACGACCTCGGGCGCGTCGTTATCCCGAAGGAGATACGCCGCACAATGCGGATACGGGAGGGCGACCCCCTGGAAATCTATACAGACCGCGAGGGCGAGGTCATATTCAAGAAGTATTCCCCCATCGGGGAACTGTCGGCGTTTGCGGGGCAGTATGCCGAGACTCTGCACAAGACCTGCGGGCTGTGCGTTGCGATCTGCGACCGTGACAGCGTGATTGCCTGCGCCGGCATCCCGCGCAAGGAGTACAGCGACAAGGCGCTGTCTGAGGCGCTGGAAGGCATTCTGGAAGGGCGGAGCCTGTACCATTATGCCGAGGGGCAGGAGCGTAAACCGCTGGTGCGTGACAGTGACAGCCACTATATCCACTGTGCCATGCCCATTCTGAGCGAGGGGGACATTGTGGGCTGTGTGGTGTCCGCCGCGCAGGCGGAGGAAGGCGCCGGGGATCGCGCGTCTGTCAGCCCGGACGTGGAGGCAAAACTCATCCAGACAGCCGCCGGATTTCTCGGCAGGCAGCTGGAGGCATAAGCACCGCACGCACTACAAGAATCCCGCCCCGTTCCTTCGCCTGAAGCGGAGGGCGGGGCGGGATTGGTATAGGCGTTTGTGCAGAGGCTTCCGCAAGGCAGTCCCCGCGTGACGCCGCCGGGGCTTTCGGCTCCCGGCAGGCTGTCATTCGTTCGCTTTCATTGCTTCCACCATGTCCACGCGGCGGATCTCACGTGCCATGAGGCGGTTGCAGAGAAGCGTGAAGCCGACGGAGATCAGGAGAGCAAACAGATAGCTGCGCAGGTAGACGGTACGACCGAACATGACCTGATCGATCTCGACCGTGCGGATGACGAAGGAATGCAGCCAGACTCCTACACCCAGCCCGACCAGCGCGCCGAGAAAGCTCAGCGTATTGGTTTCGCGGAAGATATAGCGCTCGGTCTCGCGCGGGTAGAAGCCCAGCACCCGGATGGTCGCAAGCTCCTTGCGGCGCTCACATATGTTGACGTTGGTCAGGTTGTACAGCACCACCATGCACAGAAGCCCGGCGGACAGAATCAGTACGAACACCACGGCGTCGATGCTCTTGATGCTGTCTGCGAAGGTCTGCTTCAGACTCAGCGAGGAACGCGCAAACAGCACGTGCTCCCCGGCAAGCGCCCCCTGAGTCAATGTGTCCGCGTCCACACCGTCGGCGGCACGGCACAGTAGCGTGGTAAAGGACGGCTCCTGCCCGAAGGCGGTGCGGTAGACCTCCGGCGTCAGGTAGGCATAGGCGGTCAGGTAATTTTCCGTGATGCCGGAAACAGGGATATCCGCCCGCTGTCCGGCGGCGTTTTCCAGCGTCACACGGTCGCCTGCGCGCACGCCCAATTCCTCACACAGCTTTTCGGTCAGCACGACGCCGGAATCATCCAGCGCGATCGGCTTCCGGCTCCGGCGCTCCCGCAACGTGATGAAATCCGGGAAAGCGTCCGGATCGGCGGGGACGCAAATGCTCACTCTTCCGCCTGTGCCGCCGGACAGCACCTTTCCGTTCTGACTGGAGAAGGAGAGGTGTGCCGCGATCCGGGTTTTGTCTGCGAGGAAATCCCGCAGTGCATCGTCGGATTCCGCCGCATCGGCGGAGTCCGTGAGGATCGTCAGCTGGTACCGGTAGATCTCCCCGTACTGCTTATCCACAATGTCGTTGATGGAATCCCGCAGTCCGAATCCGGTCAGCAGCAGGGCACTGCAGCCCGCCACCCCGACCACGGTCATAATAAAGCGCTTTTTGTACCGGAACAGGTTGCGTGCCGTGACCTTGACCGAGAAGGGAAGCCGGCGCCATACGAAGGGGATGTGCTCCAGCCAGATGCGCTTGCCCGCGCTGGGCGCCTTCGGGCGCATGAGGGCGGCGGGGCAGGCGCGGAACTCCGCCCACGTTGCCCACAGCGTCGCCAGCAGGATACTGCCAACCGTGACCGCCGCCGCCCAAATGGCGATGTCGGCGCGGAAGGGCGTTGCGGTATCCGGCAGGAAATACATCATGCCGTAGGCACTGCTGATGGCGGCGGGGAACAGCCGGAACCCGACCGTAAGCCCGATGGCGCATCCCAGCACCGATGCGGCAAGGCTGTACAGAATGTACTCGGACAGTATCTGCCCGCCGGAGAAACCGATTGCCTTCAGCGTGCCGATCTGGGTACGGTTCTCCTCCACCAGCCGCGTCATGGTGGTCAGCGCCACCAGCAGGGCGACCAGGAAGAAGAATACCGGAAAAATGTGACACAGTGCCGCAACCTTGCCGACATTGCCCTTGTAGCTGGCAAAGCCGGTGTTGTCCTCCCGCGTGCGGAACAGCCAGCCGGTGTCCCGCGCCAGCTCCAGACTGTTCAGCGTGCTTTGCGCGGTTTCCAGCCCTGCCTGCGCCTCGGTCAGGGCGGGCGACTCCGGCACCTCACCGCCGGATGCGTCCAGCCGCGCCTGCAGGGCATCGGCAGTTCTGCCCAGATCCCGCGCCAGCGCGGCGGCACCCGGCTGGGAGGAGCCGGCAAGTGCTCCTGCCGTGCGGCGCGTTGCGGCGATCTGCTCCGGCAGGGCGGCAAGCAGGGTGCGCTCGGTCTGCCGGGCGCTCTCCAGTGACTGCACCGTGGCGCGCAGGCGGCGGACGGTGTCCTGTACCTGCGCCTTTAGCCCGTCGATACGCGCCGCGGCGCGGTCGGTGGCGAACGGCGTGTACCGATCCGCAAACTCCGCGACCAGCGCTTTGTACGCATCGCCGAAGGCATCCAGCGCGGCGGCGCCCTCCAACGTCAGGAACAGGTCGGTGTATGTGTCCCCGGTGAACAGTGCCGCCGGGGTGTAGACCATGTGCGTGATACTGCCTGAGCCGACCGCGGTAGGCTCTGCCACCACGCTGATGCTCATGGGGCTCTCGCAGATCCCGACCACGGTCAGCTTCGTTGCCGCGACCTTGCCGCACAGCGCCCCGTAGTCGGTATTCTCCCGCGAGATTTCCAGCACGTCCCCGATATGCAGTGCCTTCTCGGTGTAACGACCGGCGGTGGTCTGTACCACGCACTCGTCCGCACGCTCCGGCATACGCCCGTCGGTCAGGCGGAAGCGGTTGAGCGACAGAAAGCCGTCCGTACCCAGCGTGCCCATAACGCGCGCCGTCGCGGTGATGCGCGGCTCGTCCGCCGTTTCCAGCACCATATCGGCGCACCGGGCGGCGAGCAGTGCTTCCACGCCCGGCAGGGCGGCGACGGCTGCCGCGTCATCCTCCGTGAACCCGACCGGCGCCTTCATATCCAGATCGTACAGTCTGTAATCGTCGAGGTAACTGTCTGCCGTTTCGAACATATCCGGCGAGGCGGCGTACAGTCCTGCCAGAAAGCCGGAGCCGAGCGCCACGATTGCCACAATGGACAGAAAGCGGTTGAGACTGGAGCGGATGCTCCGCAGAATATTTATGCGTCTTGTTCTTTTCATCTTTTTAACGCGCCGCGCCGCCGCTTACCATTCGATCTGCTCGATCGGCGTCGGGGTGCGGTTCACCTCGGTGCCGACCGCCTGCCCGCTGCGGATGTGGATGACACGATCCGCCATCCGGGTCAGGGCGCTGTTGTGCGTGATGATGAGTACGGTCTTGCCCGTCTCCCGGCAGGTGTCCTGCAGCAGCTTCAGCACCGCCTTGCCGGTCTGGTAGTCCAGCGCACCGGTCGGCTCGTCGCAGAGGATCATCTTGGGGTTCTTCGCCAGTGCGCGTGCGATGGAAACGCGCTGTTGTTCGCCGCCCGAAAGCTGGGCAGGGAAGTTATCCATGCGGTCGGCAAGCCCCAATTTTGTCAGCACTTCCTCCGCCGGAAGGCTCCCGCGGCAGATTTCCGCCGCCAGCTCCACATTTTCCCGCGCCGTCAGGTTCTGCACCAGATTATAGAACTGGAAAACGAATCCGACATCGTTCCGGCGGTACTCGGTCAGTGCCCGCCCGCCGAGACCGGTTATCTCCCGCCCGTCCAGCCGGACGTGACCGGATGTGGCGGTATCCATGCCGCCCAGAATGTTCAGAAGGGTGGTCTTGCCCGCGCCGCTGTGCCCCACGATGACGCACAGCTCGCCCTTCTCCACGGTAAAGCTCATGTTGTCCAGCGCGCGTGTTGCGGGTGGATAGAGCTTGCATACGCGGTCAAATTCAATGTATGCCATGTGTCGGTACTCCCTCCGTCCGTATGCGGCGGGCGCGTTACGCCTTCCGCTCGGCGGTGAGCATCAGGCTCAGGTATACCTCCGGCATATGGTGACCGAAGAGCTTGCTCATGTCGCCGCTGACGTAAAGTGAGGAGACCACCTGCATGAAGGGGTAGAAGTCGCTGTCCTCCGGAACGGACAGCAGCTGGCTGAGATCCAGCGGCGTGCCGTTTCCGCCGGGCTTGGTCGCCTGTATGAACATATCCGCCAGTGCGCGCGACAGATCGTAGGCGCTCAGACCGTCCGCCGACAGACCGGGACCGGTCAGGGAATGCTTATCTTCATAATAGGAAGTGATGGTGGGCGAGAGCGCGCCGATGGCGTCCGCCAGCATTTTCAGCTTGGCTATGGTTTCCGCGTTACCCGGCAACGTGATATCCTTGCCCGCGCGGAAGAATCCCAGCGAAGCCATCGGGGTGACCGTCACGGGGTCGCAGGGGTTGATGATGTTGAAAATATTGGAGCAGTCCACGTCGGGCGTTTTGCGGACGGTATTGGGCGAGGCGAAGGTGTAGACGAACACGTCTTTCGTTCCCCGGTCAGCGTTGAGCAGAACGCCCAGCAGGTTGGCGCACGCAGCGCCGCGGCTGTGTCCGCTGACCAGAATGACCGGATCCTGAACGGTCGCCAGCACGGACTTCAGCCCCTCATAGATGTCCTGTGCCGCGAGGTAGAAGTTCTCGGCGAACGCCGTGTTCGGGTCGCGGGACGGAACGATGTCCGCGTTGGAGTACCACTCGCCCGCGTTGGTGCCGCGGATGGAAACCAGCAGAACGGTGCGCTCCCTGCCGCCCCACGTCACGGTCTTCTGACCGACCGAGTAGGCGCTGGTATGGGAGGGATCCTCATCCGGCTTGTCGTAATTCTTGTGCAGAATCGCCTTGAATCCCGCCTTCTCAAAGCGCTGGGTACTGCCCTCGCGGGTATTGCCCGTGCAGAGCCCCAGCAGCTGCTTGGCGAGGGTCCACGAAAATTCCGTGCTGCTGTCCGGCAGCGTCACATCCGTAACGGTGTCCAGCCGGATCTCCGGCTCGACGGTTCCGCCGGCAGCGGTGGTCTGCTCGGGCGCGGTGTCGGTTTCGGTGTTGTTCTGATCCGTTGCCGATCCGGTCGCGGCGGTTGTCGGCTCGGTTGCGGTTCCGGTTGCCGCATCGGATCGTGTTTCCGTGTCGGAGTCCGACGCTGCGTTCCGGCAGCTGCCGAGCAGGCAGAGCAGGAAGGCGGCGGACAGCAGACCCAGGACGGACAGCAGGCGCAGAAGGCGGCATCGGGAAGCTTTTCTGTTTTTCATGTATTGATTCTCCTTTTTTTGTTTGGGTGGTGTATAAAAACGGTATCAGTATACCACAAAAGTGTTTCCGGAGTGTAAACAACGGGAGAAACAATTTTGACTGCCGCACTCTGCATTTGTATATTTATTCGCATACATGAATATTTTGCCAAGTATATGCATCTTTCCTGCTGTCAAAACAGTGTGACGCCGCCGCAAAGGAAAGTACGCCTGTTTACCCAAAAAGAACAAATGCTTCGCTGACACTTGTATGGTTTCGCACAAAAATGCGACCGGCGCACGGTACACAATAGGAAGACTGCAAGCAAGTTCTGCGCGCGCAGCCGTGGAAAATGCAGGGGCTGATACCCGAAAAATTGTTGTGCAAAAATAAAAAATCGCAGAGCGGCGGGAACGGCATTTTGGAGGTCGGAGCGGGCTTTTTGACGGCACAATAAAGGCTGTCCGATGTCCGCCGGGAGCATCTCGCCCCTGCCCCTCCGGTATACCGGAACCGGAAAGTCGTTATGCGGTCGGAATAACCCGATCCGGGCGGGGTTGGTCGTGTAAAAACAAATTATTTCGGCCTGAATAAATATGTGTATAATGACCATTGACAAAAAACGACACGGATGCTATAATGTTTTTTATTCCTGAACATAGTAAGTGTCGGAATGGAGGTATAGCGGAAGATGAAAACGAAATGGCTGCACATAACGCTCCTGATGGTTGTGACCTGCCTGATTCTTGTGGGTCTTTTCGGGTGCGGCTGCGGCAAGACGCCTTCGGGGGAGACCGGTACAGAGTCCGGAACCGAATCCGGAGCACCGGATGACCAGACGGGCGGAGACGCGGTTGCGTACTATTTTTACGACGCCGATGCGGATGAAGAGTACTTCATCATGCTGGGCAAGGGTACGGACAAAGTCACGTTCGCGGTGAAAAACACCGTCAAGACCGGTACATACAGACTGGAAGGCACGAGCCTGTCCATGTCCGACGGCAACGGCTGGTCGCAGACTGCCTCCCTGGACGGCGATACCGTTACGCTGACCTACGAAGGCGCGGAGTACCGCTTCCTGAAGAAGATATACTACACGGTCAGCTTTGACACGGCGGGCGGTTCCGCTGTGGCTCCCGTGACCGTGCTCAACGGCAAGACGCTTGCCGGAACAGCCGCCCCGACCCGCGAGGGCTACGTTTTCCTCGGCTGGTACAAGGATGCCGCGTACAGCGAGTCCTTCCGCGTCGCCTCGGAGCCTGTGACCTCCGATGTCAAGCTGTTTGCCCGCTGGGCGGAGAAGACCGCAGGGCAGACCGAGTTCACCGTCAACTTTGATGCCGGCTACGAGGGGGAGACCTTCGCACCGATGCAGACGGTCGGCGGCAAGCTCTACGGCGCGCCCGTTCCCGCCGCCCGCGAAGGCTATACGTTTGCCGGCTGGTGGGTCAGCATGAGCAACACCGCCGATGAGATCACCTTCCGCTTTGAGGAGCCGACCGGAAAGACTGCCGGCACGCTGTTCACGGCGGATACGACACTGTTCGCGCTCTGGCAGAAGACCGGCGCCGCCTGCGACGATCCGATGGTTCGGCTGGAGGCGGGTGCCGCCGTATGGGATGCGGTCAACGCCGCCGCGTACACGGTTCGCGTCACGGCACCGGACGGCAGCGTCACGGTTGCCGATCAGCGCACGACCGGTACCGCGTTCCAGCTTACCTATGAGCAGGCGGGAACCTACCGCGTGGAGGTGACGGCGGTCGATGCCGGCGGCAACGCCGTGTCGGGTACGACTGTCCGGTACTATGTCAACAAGGCGCTGGGGCGCGTCACCGGTCTGTCGGTTGTCGAGCCTGCCGTGCTGGTATTCCGCGGCGTGGAGAACGCCCGGAAGTACCTTATCACCGTGTCCTGCGGCAACAAGGATCATAAGCATGAGGCGTTCGACAACGGGCTGTCCTGCTTCTATGATTTTTCGACCTGCGAGATGCAGGAGGGCGGCATCCGGTTTACGGTTACCGCAGTGGCGGACGGCTATGCTTCCTCCACGGCGACTTTCACCTACGATCGTCGGCTGGATGCCGTGAGCGGACTTGCCTTCCGCAATGATACGCTCAGTTGGAATGCAGTCCCCGGCGCGACTTCCTATACGGTACGGGTCGGCGACAGCACCTATACCGTGACCGGTACCGTGCTGGATCTGTCCGCACTGGCGAACGGAAGCTATACCGCATCGGTTACGCCTGTTACCAAGGGCTACAATTCCCCTGCCGCCACGGAGCTGGCGCTGGAGAAGGCGACGCTTGCCGCTCCCGCCGACCTGCGGTTGGTCGGAACCCGGCTCACCTGGTCGCCGGTTGTCGGCGCTTCCTCCTATGAGATCGTGCTGGACGGCAGGTCGCAGACCGTGACCGAGCCTGCCTGCGACCTGGCGGACGCTGTCAAATGGTCCGAGGGCGCGGATTATACGCTGACCGTCAAGGCGGTGGGCGCCTCTGCTTCCTCCGCACCGGTCAGTCTGACCGTGCGCTATAACGCTCTGTTCCCGACGCTCACCTATCAGGGCAGTATTCTTTCCTGGAGACCTGTCGTGGGCGCGACTGCCTATGATGTGCAGGTCGGCGACGGCGCTGTCCTGACTGTGGACAGCGGTGATAGCTTCTGCCTGATCGAGAATCTGGAGAAGGCAGGGGAGAACACCCTGCGCGTCCGGTTCCACAACGGCAACTATGTGTCCGCTTGGGTTGAGACGACCGTGTTTGCACATGCCGTGACGCTGGACAGCCAGGGCGGCAGTGCGACCGGTACGCTGTACAAGGCGATTGGCGACAGGCTGACCCTGCCCGCTCCCGAGAAGACCGGCTATGTCTTTGACGCATGGTACACGGTTCCCGGCGGTCCCGAGACCAACGGCGCCGCCTTCCGCGAGACGGTCTTTACCGGATCGGGTGAGACGGTTCTGTATGCCAACTACAAACCCCGCACATTCACCGTTACCTGCAACGGCGGCGAGGGCACGACTGCCGCTACCGCCGAGGTGTCCTACAACCGTAACTATGTGCTCGCGGTTCCGGCAAGTGACGATCCCACCCGTGCGTTCGGCGGCTGGTTCAGCGCCCCCTACGGTGCCGGTATTGCCTACACCGATGCCGAGGGCAACTCGCTTGCTCCGTGGACACAGCTGGAGGAGAATGTCACGGTTTACGCCTTCTGGGTGGATTCCGTGCTGAAATACACGCTGGTCGGAAACGGCTATGTCGTGACTAAGGGCGACCGCATCGGGCTTGTCAGCTCCGTGACGGTTCCCGCGACCTATCGCGGCGTGCCGGTCGTGGAGATTGCCGGCAGTGCGTTCAAGGATTGCACCGGTCTGACCGAGATCAACCTGCCGAACACCCTGACCCGCATCGCGGTTTCGACTGCTTTTGAAGGCTGCACGTCGCTGAAGGCTGTCAACGTCTACGCGGTTGACGGCAGTGCGACGGCACGTTACAGCTCCGATGACGGCGTCCTGTTCGACCTTGGCGACGAGAGTGCCCGCCACAGCGCACAGCCTGTCCTGATGCCTATGGGCAGAACCGGCGCGTACCGCATCCCGGACGGCGTGGAGATCATCCCGCGCGGCGCGTTCGCCGGGAGCAGTCTGTCCCGCATCACCATTCCGATGTCTGTCAAGGAAATCGGCATTGAGGCGTTTGCGAATTGCACGAAGCTTACATCTGTTATATTTGAAGAAATGAGCACCGGCGGCAAGGTCAGTACACTGACTGTCGGCGACCGGGCGTTCATGAACGATGAGGCACTGACCTCCGTCACACTGCCTGCCCGTCTCGGACGGATCTCGCTGGATCGCTTCACCGTGACGGACGGTGTGATGGATACCGAGAACGTGTCGGATGCGTTCTATGGCTGCACGGCACTGGCATCTGTCCGCGTGACCGGCGGCACCAAAAACGTGTATACATCCGTTAACGGTATGCTTCTGTCGGACAACGGCAGTACCCTGCTGTATGCACCGGCGGGACTGGCTGTCGAGAATCTGACGGTTCCCGATGGCGTGACGAAGATTGCCGCAGGCGCTTTCCTGAACTGCATGGATGTGAAGGGCAGTCTGGAGATGCCCGGCCGTGTGGCTGTCATCGGCGATTATGCCTTCTACGGCTGCGACGGACTTACGTCCCTGACCTTCAAGAGCGGTCTTGGCAATGTCACGGTCGGAACGGGGGCGTTCTGCTGGAGCGGACTCTCCTCCCTGACCTTTGAGGACGGCAGCCGCGTGACCGGACTGGGCGCCGGTGCGTTCGAGAACTGCAGCGGTCTGGGCGGTCAGACCCTGACGCTTCCCGCCAGCCTGGAGAGCATCGGTGACCGCGCCTTTGCGGAATGCGGCACACTGGAAGTGACCATTCTGGAGGGCAAGAAGACCCTGCATTTCGGCGACGGCGTGTTCTCCGGCTGTCAGATCGGCACGCTGACGCTGCCCAAGAACGTGACGGCACTGCCGAACTTCTTAGGCGGTCTGTCGGTCGAGCGCATTGAGGTGGACGCGAACAACCCGGCACTGGCAACGGTGGAGGGTGTCCTGTACGCCAAGGGAAGCGACGGCAAGCCTGTGACTTTGCTGTTCTACCCCTCCGCCAAGACGGATCTTACCTTCACGGTGCCCGCTACCGTAACGGCTATCGCCGAGGGCGCCTTCCGCGAACATTACTACCTGGAGGAGATCGTAATCCCTGCCGGTGTGACGTCTATCGGTGCCAACGCCTTTGAGGGCGCGGAGCTGACCAAGGTGACGTTTGAGAACGGCTCGGATGCGCTGACGATCGGCGCGTATGCCTTCTATTCCTCCAAGCTGACAACCATTGAACTGCCCGCCCGCACCAAGTCGGTCGGCGCCTATGCATTCGCCAAGACGAGCAAAGTCACGGCGGTGTCGCTGGGCGGCGCGTCCGTCATCGGGGAGCGCGCGTTCTACTCCTGCGGTAACTGGAGCGGCTTTGCACTGGAGATCCCCGCGTCCGTGACGGAGATCGGGGAGAGCGCCTTCCGCGGTGCGGTTATTACAGACCTGACCTTTGCTCCCGGATCCGGACTGACTCTCATCTCCGCCTACGCCTTCTATGAAATGAACGATGGCGACAGCATGGAGAACGATATCGTGATTCCCGCGTCTGTCGTTGTCATCGGCGACCATGCCTTCGATTGGACAAAGGCAGGGTTTACGGTGGAGAAGGGAAGCAAGCTGACCACCATCGGCGCGTATGCGTTCGCACACGGCAGCATGACCACCTTCACGGTGCCCGCTTCCGTCGAAAGCGTCGGAGCCTATGCGTTCTACAGCAACTACAAACTGACCGAGCTTCTGTTTGAAGACGGCGACAAGCCGCTCACCTTCGGTACCGCCTCGGACGGCGAGGAGGGGCACGTCATCAACAGCACCGGCATTGAGACACTCAAGCTGCCTGCCCGTCTGACCGTGCTGGAAAACAGCGCGTTTGAAAACAACTATTCGCTGACTTCCGTGACCTTCGCGGAAGGCAGCCGGCTGACCACCATCGGCAATGCCGCGTTCCGGTTCGGTTCGGTTACGGAGATCGTGATCCCCGCGTCCGTCCGGAATACCGACCGCGTTGCCATCGGTTCCGAGGCGTTCTATTACAGCGGACTTACCAAAGTGACATTTGAGATGGGAGGATCTGCCGATACCGCGCCCCTGACGCTGGGCGAGAATGCCTTCGCCTCCAACAGCTCTCTGACTGAACTTGTCCTGCCTGCCCGCCTTGCGTCCTTTACCGATGCGAGCGGCAATACGGTTGCTCCCTTTGCCAACGGCGCTTCGGTGTTCAACGGCTGCGGGCTGACCGATATCCGCATTGAGGGTAACGGTACAAGCGAGTATGTTTCCAAGGACGGTGTGGTTTACACAACGGGACTTGAGACGCTGGTGTATTGCCCGTCCTACAAGACCGGAACCGTGACCATTCCTGCCGAGGTCCGGAAGATCGGGGAAAAGGCATTCTACCAGTGCCAGAAGCTGGAGGGTGTGGTTTTCGCTTCCGGCAGCCAGTGCACCGAGATCGGTGCGAAGGCATTCTACCGTTGCTACGGTCTGACCGAGCTGGTTCTGCCCGACAGTGTGGGCGTCATCAACGAGGATGCGTTTTTCCAGTGCAAGGCACTGGTGAGCCTGACACTGCCCGCCGGACTGACCTCCTTTGATCCTTCCATCATCAATGCCTGCGAGGCGTTGCAGAACCTGAACGTCAGCACCGCGAGTAAGTCTTTCCGCTCTGTGGATGGCGTGCTGTTCACGGCGGACGGCAAGGAACTGGTTTACTACCTGCCTACCCGTGCCGATGCCGCCTACACGGTGCCGGACGGCGTGGTCATCCTGCGTGAGAGCGCCTTCACGGGTAACAAGATGCTGACTTCCGTGTCCCTGCCCGCATCGCTGACGCTGATTGATACCTCTGCGTTCAACTCCTGCGGCGCACTGGAGACGGTCGAATTCCGGAAGGGCGGCACGGAACTGCTGGTTATCGGCAGGATGGCGTTCGCCAACACCGCCCTGACCTCTGTTGACCTGCCTGCTCGCGTGGCGTCGCTGGGCGACTGGGCGTTCAACCGGACTTCGCTTTCCAGCATCACCTTCGGTGAGAACAGCAAGCTGGTCACGCTGGGCGACAGCGTGTTCGGCTCCACCAAGCTGAATGCCGTTACCCTGCCTGCCGGTATCGTTTCGATCGGCGAGCTGACCTTTGCAAGCTGTGAGAACCTCATGACCGTGACGTTGCCTGAGGGTCTCAAGACGCTGGGTGCGGAGACCTTCCGCGGCTGTACCGCGCTGGAGACGGTCAACCTGCCTGCCAGCCTGGAGACGGTCGGCAACGGAACCTTTGAGGATTGCCAGTCCCTGAAGAATGTGGTGTTCGCCGCGTTCTCCAAGATCAAGACACTGCCCAACACCACCTTCCGCGGTTGCACGGCACTGGAGAGCATTGAGCTGCCTGCCAGCCTGACCGAGCTGATGGGACAGGGCGAGAGCGCCGAAAGCAACGGCCCCGGGCTGTTCGCGGAGTGCTCGTCCCTGCGCCATGTCACCTTCGCCGAGGGCAGCAAGCTGACCCGCATCGGGCAGTCCGTCTTTGACGGCACGCCGCTGGAATCCATTACGATTCCGAACACGGTGTCCAGCATCGGCAACTCCGCCTTCTCCGGAACCAAGCTGCGCGAGATCGTTATCCCGCGGACCGTGACCCGGATGGGCTACGGCGTGTTCCATGCTTGTGAGCTGCTGACCAATGTCCGCATTGAGGGCGGCATCACGACTATCCCCGACTTCACGTTCTCCATCTGCACGGCGCTGACGACCTTCACGGTTCCCGCGTCCGTGACCGAGATCAAGTCCGATGCCTTTGAGGGCTGTGAGTCGCTCCGCGCCTTTGTGGTGGAGGACGGGAACACCGCCTTCCTGTCCCGCGACGGCGTTGTGTATAACAAGGATTGGACGATCTGCTACTTCCCGCCCGCCAAGGAGACCTATGAAATCCCGAAGCAGGTGACGGTTCTGCCGGACGGCTTCTTCTCGTCCACCAGCATCAAGTCCGTGACGGTAGAGTCCGGTAACTCCGCATTTACGGTGGCTGACGACGTGCTGTATACGGCGGACAAGAGCCGGGTCATCTTCTTCGCGGTCGGTAAGACTTCCTTCACGATCCCCGCCGGTATGACTGCGGATGACATTCTGGAACTGCTGGGTGCGGCACCCTCGCTGCAGGAGATCCTGGTCGAGGAAGGGAACCCGCGCTTCCGCTCTGCGTTCGGCGCTCTGTATGATACCGAGTGGAACCTGCTTGCTGTTCCGGCGGCACGCAAGGTGTTCACCATCCCGAAGGAGGTTACGGGACTGCCCGAGGGCATCTTCCGGTACTCCGGCATCGAGACGGTCGATTACGAGGAGGGCGGCACTGCTCCGCTGGTGCTGACCAGTGAACGCGATGGCGTCTTCGGAAGTACCACGACACTGAAGACCGTGAGCCTGCCCGAGCGCACGACATCGGTGGATGCACTGACATTCATGAGCTGCACCTCGCTGGAGGTTGTCAACCTGCCCGCGTCCCTGACCGAACTGGTCAGGATCACGTCCAGCCGCTATATGCCCTTCTTCAACTGCACATCGCTAAAGGCGGTCAATGTTGATCCTGCCAACACGGTGTATCGGTCTGTGGGCGGCGTGCTGTACGACATGGACTGGAATGCGCTGCTGTACCCGGCGGGCACGACCGAGTTGGTCATCCCGCACGAGGTCACCACGGTCAAGTCGCTGGCTGCGTTGAAGAACCTGGTAAGCATCACCTTTGAGAAGGACGCGGATGGCAATGAGGTTCCTGGCGAGACGCTGACCTTTGCCAGCGGTGCGTTCCGGAATCTGGAAAACCTGAAGTCCGTGGAACTGCCCGCCCGTGCGACCGGCATCAATGCCAAGACCTTTGAAGGATGCACGGCGCTGACTACGCTGACTGTTTCCACCGGCAATACCGAGCTGCATACCGATGCGTATGGCATCCTGTATTCCAGGAACGCAACCGGCTGGAGCCTGATCTTCGTGCCCGGCAGTGTCCGGCTGACGACCTACGTCATCCCGGAGGATGTGACCTACATCAACGCCTACATGTTCCTGCATACCGGCGTGACGGCTATCGACTTTGCCGGAAGCGGCGAGGGTCCCGAGCTTGTGCTGGCGGATGGAGATTATACCTTCAACCAGGAGATTTACGAGTGGTACTACGCCGGCGTGTTTGCCAACTGCAAGTCGCTGCAGTCCGTAAGACTGCCTGCCCGTCTCAAGACTGTCGGTAGCGGAGCCTTCTACGGTTGCACTTCGCTCACCTCGGTCACGCTGGACGAGAGCCTGACCTGCATCGGGGAGGGTGCCTTCGGGCAGTGCACCGCGCTGACGGAATTCACTATCCCCGCAGGGGTCACGACCATCAAGGACAACGCCTTCGGAGGTTGCACTTCCATCACGAAGATCTTCATTCCCGGTACGGTCCAGACCATGGGCTGGGGTGTGTTCGCTTCGTGGACGAATGCGCAGACGATTTATGTGACCTTTGCCGATGCGGAGTCCCGCCCTGACGGCTGGAGCAACCGCTGGACGGATGACGCAACGGTCGTCTACGGTGCGACTTCGGCAGTCTGACATACGGGTATCCCCAAAACTTCCCTGCCACCCTGCGGCGGTCGCAAGACCGCCGCAGGACGCGGGGAATGTGTGCGTTTTGTCCGAACGGTTCGGAAAAGGAGAGATTTCCCATGAACAAGAATCCTATGTCTAAAAAATTCAGGAGCCGGATGGTGCGGTCAGGCGTTTTGGCGTCGGCTGGCTACGGGCTTCTGTTCGGCGCCTGCGCCGAATTTGTCGCCGCCCTGACCTGCTGGTTGCTGGACGTCCGGGCGGTATGGCTGCCGCTTTCAGTGGGACTCGGTGTTGCACTGGTGGCAGGCTTTGTTACCTTTTTTGTCAGGTTTCGCCCGAATGACCGCCGGGTTGCCCATCGCATGGACAGCATGGGACTGGAGGAACGGACGGTCACGATGATGGAACTGGAGAAGGACGACTCGCCGATTGCGAAGCTGCAGCGGGAGGACACCGTCAAACGTGTGTCCGAGGTCACGAAGGAGCAGATCAACCGCTCTTTCCCGCTGTTTGTAATCCGACGGGGCGTTTTGGCTGTTATGATTGTGTCACTTCTGATGGCGGCAGGCATGACCACCGTCATGGGGCTGACCGAGGCAGGCGTCATTACACCGCCGGACATTCTCACGCCGGAGGAGGAACGCAATGTGTACGTGAACCTGATCTACGGCGTTCAGGGCGGCGGCGACATTGAAGGAGATGCGGAGCAGTCGGTTCGCCCCGGAGAGGACGGCACGCAGGTAGTGGCGGTCGCCGAGGACGGCTGGATGTTTGTCCGCTGGAGCGACGGCAACAGGGATCCCGCGCGCACGGACAGATCCGTGACCGAAGATATGGAGATTACTGCCATCTTTGAGGAGGTTCCCGAGGACGAGGACAAGGACGACAACGACAGCAAGGTTGACGGTGACGAGGAAGGCGATTACGATAAGGACCTGAGCGATCCCAACGAGAATGACGGCAACGGCATGGGCGGCAGCAACGGTGACGGCGGCGAAGGCGACGGAGAGGGCGAAAACGGCGACGGCAGCGGTAAGGGCGACGGCGGACAGCAGGGAGACGGCAAGGGTAACGGTCGCGGCGACGGCGCCGGCGGCGGTTGGTCGGACGGCAACCAGATCATTGACGGCAAGACCGATTACCGCGATGTGTATGACATTTATTACGATATGGCGATGGAGATCGTCCGGAACGGCGGCGAGCTGCCCGCTGACCTTAAGGCATTCATCGAGAAGTACTACGGCAGTATCTGACATCATCCGAATCCGAGGGAACGAAAACCCATGCATAGGACGCTTCTGAAGCTGCATCTGCCGACGGTTGTCGTGCGGGAGCTTTCAGAGCGCCCGCAACAGGGCAGCATGAAGGGAGCCGCCGGGGGCGTCCGGAGGTTCCCTGAATCCGTGTTTTACCACAAGTATAAAAAGATAAAGGGAGATCATCATGATTAACGAGGAAAGCATTCAGAAGTTCCGGAGCGTATGCGACAACATTTTCACGCAGATCCGCCGGGACGTTATCGGGCAGGACGAGGTCGTCGAGGGAACCGTCATTGCCATGATCGCGGGCGGCAACGTGCTGCTGGAGGGCGTGCCCGGCGTGGGCAAGACCCGACTGGTGCGCAGTCTGGGGCGGGTATTTGATCTGCCTTTTTCCCGCATTCAGTTCACCCCTGACCTGATGCCTGCCGATGTCACGGGTACCAACATTATCGTCAAGGATGAGAACGGAAACTCCAGCTTCCAGTTCCAGCCCGGTCCCGTGTTCAGCAATATCGTGCTGGCGGACGAGATTAACCGTGCAACGCCCAAGACGCAGTCGGCACTGCTGGAGGCTATGCAGGAGCATACCGTGACTGTCATGGGTGTGTCCCGGAAGATGAAGGAGCCCTTCTTCGTGCTGGCGACGCAGAACCCCATTGAGCAGGACGGTACCTACCCTCTGCCGGAGGCGCAGATGGACCGCTTTATGTTCAACCTGATCGTGCCCAACCCCGGTCTGGACGAGCTGATGCAGATCGTCGATATGACGCAGAAGACCATGGCTGAGGTGGCGGATGCCGCCTGCAGCGGTGAGCAGCTGCTGGAAATGCGGGCGACCGCTTCCCAGATTCCCGTGGCGAACGAAGTTATGCGGTACGCCATGACGCTTTGCTCCGCAACGCACGCCGACAGCGAGTGTGCATCCGAGGCGGCGAAGAAGTATGTTCGCCTGGGTGCCAGCCCCCGTGCCGGACAGGCGCTGATTTCTGCCGCCAAGGTGCGCGCCCTGATGCAGGGACGGTACAATGTGGCGTACAGTGACGTCAATGCGCTGGCACTGCCGGTTCTGCGGCACCGCATGAAGCTGAATTTTGAGGCGATTGCAGACCGTGTTCCCGCAGACGATATCGTCCGCATGATTGTTGCCGAGGTCAGCAAGCGCTTTGATGTGGACGGCACCGTTGCTTCCGTGGACACCAAGGAAAGCACTGCCGAGGGAAAGAAGAAGCGCGGCTTCGGCAAGAAGACGTCGTAATATATACAGGAAAGGATGCTTTTGCCGTCGGGCAGAGGCACGGGCTTGAGCCACTATGAAGGGTTCTTACTTGAATGACGCATTCTTCAGCCGTCTGGAGACCTGCGCATTGCGCCTGCGTGCGGACCTGTCCGGATTTTTCGGCGGGAAGCACCTGGTCCGGACGTACGGGCAGACGGTTGAGTTTGCGGACTACCGCGAGTATATGCTGGGGGACGATATCCGCCGCATCGACTGGAATCTGTACAGCCGCTTTGAGAAGTATTTCATCAAGCTGTTCACCGATGAACGGCAGATGCACACGCAGATATTCCTGGACTGCTCTGCCTCTATGGGCAAGGCAGACCCCGACAAGGCAAATTATGCGGTGGCAATGGCGGCGGCGCTGGGGTTTCTGTCGGTACATAACATGGACAAGGTGTCCTTCAAATTGATACGCGGCGACCGGGCGGAGGATCCCTTCGGATTACTGGTTGGCAAGCGGGCGTTCTTCCGCGCTGTTTCCGAACTGGAAAATCTGACCTTCACCGGAGATTCGGACATCGGCACCGCCGTCACGAGTTGTGAAACCGGAACGCGCGACGGACTGACGGTTATCATTTCGGATTTCTTCACCGACAGTGACTGGCGGAAGGCGGTTAACTTCCTGAAGTACAAGAGCCGGCAGGTTCTGCTGGTGCAGGTCTTGACGCGGGAGGAACTGGATCCGACCTATAACGGGCACGTCAGCCTTATCGACTCCGAGTCCGAGGATATGATGGATGACCGGAACATGAAAATGCGTATCAACCGCGGGATGCTCTCCGCATACGGGGAAGCAATGAAGGATTTTCAGAACGAAATAGCGCATTTCTGCGCCTCCCGCGATGTCGGATTCATGTCCGTAAACACGCAGGAGCCGATCGAGCGCGTCCTGTTCGGTGAATTGCTGAAGGTAGGTATATTGCAATGAGTTTACTTGCTCCTCTTGGGCTTCTGGGTCTTCTCGCGGTGGCGGTGTTGATATTTATCTATATCATCAAGCCGAACTACCAGCAGAAGATCGTTTCCAGTACATACATCTGGAAGCGAAGCCTGAAGTACAGGAAAAAGCGCGTGCCGGTCAGCCGGCTGCGGAACATCCTGATCTTCCTGTGCCAGATGCTGGTGCTTGCCTCCTTCGCGATGCTCCTGGCGCGTCCTGTGATTCCGTATGTTGCGGAGACACCCAAAAACGAAAAGGTCATCATCCTGGATGCTTCCGCCGGTATGCGCGTGTCCACGGGCGGCGAGACCCGCTTTGAGCGGGCGGTGCGCGAGATACGCCGGCAGGCAGAGAGCATCCTTTCGCAGGATGATATGATCCTGTCCGTCATCGTGGCGGACAGCGACGCGCACTATCTCGTTTCGCGCCAGACGCGGGACGGCTTGGCTGCGGTCGGAATGGCACTGGACAGTCTGGTCAGCCCGGAGCTGAAATGCAGCTACGGGACCGCTGACATGGAGGGCGCCGCCACGCTGGCGCAGGATATCCTGAAAAAGAATTCCGAAACAGAGGTCATCCTCTATACGGCGACCGAGTACATAGACAAGGGCAACTTCACGGTGGTCAATGTGGCGGACGAGAGCGACTGGAACGCCGCAATCCTGTACGTGAAGCCGACACTGGAGGAGAGCAACTGCTACTCCTTTACGGTGGGCGCCGGGTGCTACGGGCAGTCCCGTTCCATGACGGTGTACTGCGAACTGACCGGAATCAACGGCGGAGTCGGTACACTCAAGGTCAGCAAGACCGAGTATTTCACCGAGGCGGAAAGCGAGCGCGAGCTGCTTTTCACGACCGATGATTTCGGCGGCGTTCCGGTGACGTCCTATGCATCCATGCTGGTCTATCTGGACGAGAACGACTCCTTTGACGGCGACAATACCTATGATGTGTACGGCGGGCAGAAGCACACCGTGCGCATTCAGTATGCCAGCTCCCAGACCAACAACTTCTTCTCCGGCGTTCTGCGCTCCCTGCGCCAGGCACAGCGCGGCTCCTGGAACATTGAACTCAAGACGACCAACAAGGCGGCTGCCGCGACCGAAGGCTTTGACATCTACATCTTCGAGGGTGCCATGCCGGACGTCCTGCCGACAGACGGTGTGGTGATGCTGGTCAATCCGGACAAGGCTCCGGAGGGAAGCGGTCTGCGCTTCGGCGACCGGGTGAATATCAACAGTGATTCCACGCTGGCATCCGGACAGGCAAGTCCCATCACGGCGAATATGAACCCCGACCGCATCACCGTCGCCGAGTACCGCGAGGTGCTGTCTGCGGACGGTTACGATGAGCTGATGTACTACAACGGAAACCCGGTCATTCTGGCAAAGGATGAGGAAAACGCTCATGTCGTGGTGCTGTCGCTCAACCTGAAGATGTCCAGTCTGGGCGTTGTGCTGGATTTCCCGATCATGATGTACAATATCTTCAACCATTATATTCCCGTGACGCTGACCGGAAATGCCTACGAGGTGGGCGAGACTGTTACGGTCAACGGGCGCGGCTCAGACCTGACCGTGAGCGGCGGCGGCAACGAGGCGCAGTCCTTCGCAACGCTTCCGGGTACGCTGACGCCTACGGTTCCCGGCGGGTACACCGTCACGCAGAAGAACCTGCGGGGCGAGTACGTGGTGGACCAGTTCTTCGTGCATATCCCCAACAGCGAGAGCAACATCACCAAGCGGGTGGATGAGTTGCCGCGCATGTATGCCGAGAAGACGCAGGTTGACGGCGACCGCGACCTGCTGGTATGGTTCGCGGGGGCGGCATTGGTGTTGCTGGCGGCTGAATGGCTGTTGCACGCCAAAGAAAATTCTGTCTGAAAGGAGCGGTAGCCGTGTCGAATTTCCGTATTACATTTTCCAATCCGTGGCTCCTGCTTCTGCTCGTGCCGCTGGCGGCGTTGACGCTGATCCCGCACTTCCGCGTGGCGAAAAAGTTCCGCCGGAGCCGCAACCGCGTCATATCGCTGGCACTGCACAGCATCGCACTGATCCTATGCGTGCTGCTGCTGGCAGGTATGACTTTCCGCTATGAGGTGCCCAACCGGGAAAACCAGCTCATCCTGCTGGTTGACGTGTCGGACAGCGGTGCCGAGGTCGAGGAAGCCCGGAATGAATTCATTCAGACCGTGCTGAATGCCTGCGATGAATCCTGCGAGGTCGGTATCGTAACCTTTGGCTACGGCACCGTCTACGCCGCTCCGCTGTCGGCGGATGCGCGGGAGGTCTACCGCCAGTATCTGGAGGCGGACAAGCCGGATACCGGTGCCACCGATATTGCGACGGCACTGGAATTTGCGGCGGCGCAGATAACCAAGCCCGCGACGGCGCGTATCCTGCTGCTGTCGGACGGCGTGGAGACCGACGGTCGTGCGCTGGCGACGGTCAAGACGCTGACCTCCGGCGGTATCGGCGTGGATGCGGTAGACATGACCGCCCCCACGCACGAAGAAATTCAGATTCTCGGCGTGGAGATGCCGGAGGACAAGGTTCTTGTCGGCAAGGCAGTCACGCTGAAGGTGACGGTGCAGAACAACTATCTGTCCGCCAAGAAAGTATCCCTGGTGGTCGCGGACAAGGGCTTTGAGGGGGACACGACCGACTTTGAAGTCAAGCCGGGCAAGCAGACATTGGAAGTGCCGGTCACCTTTCAGGCGGCGGGACTGCATGACCTGCGCTTCTCCCTGACAGCCGGAGACGACAACCTGAGCCAGAACAACAGTTTCCAGTCCTTCCTCAACATTCCGGTGTTTGAGAACGTGCTGGTGCTGGAGAATCAGCCGGGCGAATCTGCCGATCTGGCGGCGCTGCTGGGCGAGGACTTCCGCGTCACGGTGCTGAATATCCATACCGATGCCGACCGTCTGCCGACGTCGGCGAAGGAGCTCTGCGCCTACGAGCAGGTTGTGCTGGTCAATATTGCGAACAGCGACCTGACCGGCAAGGATGCCCCCAACGGCTTTGACCAAGCGCTGTACGATTATGTGTACCGGATGGGCGGCAGCCTTCTGACCGTCGGCGGGCAGAACGATGTCGGAGCCGACGGCAAGCCTACCCCGCACGCCTACAACCGCTCCGATCTGTCCGGAACGCTCTTCCAGCAGATGCTCCCGGTTCAGGCGATCGACTACACGCCGCCTATTGCGGTCATGCTGGTCATCGACTGCTCCGGTTCCATGAGCAGCGGACGCTTTGAGGCGGCGCTCCGTGGTGCCGAGGAGTGTTTGGATTCCCTGACAGAGCGGGATTACTGCGGCGTTATGGGCTTCAGCACCAGCTCGACCGAGCACGTCAGTGTCATGCCGGTTTCTCAGAAGGAAACCATCCGCACCGCAATCCGGAACCTGAACGATGAGGGCGGCGGAAGCGGCGGTACGATTTTCTCGGACGCCATCGACCAGGCGGGACGCGCGCTGGCAGCCGTTTCGGTGGAGCGGCGGCACATTATCCTGGTGACCGACGGTAACCCCAGCGACCACCTGGATCAATCCGGTGCCGATGACAACAACTACTACGGCAGATATGTGGATTACAACTACGAGCAGAGCAACATCACTATGTCTGTCATTACCGTGGGCATGAGCAGCGGAAACCGCGAGCAGATGCAGAAGACCGCCGAGCGCGGTCACGGTCACTACTACGACGTTAGCCTTGAAGATTCCGAGGGAACTATCAGCATCAATATGCGGCAGGATCTGGCGGCGGCGGCAGTCGCGGAACTGCAGGGAGGCATTTCCTTCGTGCCGAAGATCAAGGATCAGACCGCCGTGTTTGAGGGACTGGATTCGTCCGCCGTCATTCCGGCGCTGAAGGGCTACTACGGCACCAAGGTCAAGGACGGTGCCCGCGTGCCGCTGATCCATGATTATGTGCCGATTTATGCCGAATGGGATCTCGGCGCCGGACGGGTCGGAAGCTTCCTGTGCGATCTGGGCGGTGAGTGGTCGGCGGAGTTTATGGCGGATGCGGTGGGGCGCACCATCGTCCGGAATATTTCGTACGATCTGGCACCGGATACCGATCTGGAGCCGGATGCAATGGACTATGTCCTGCGCACTGACCGCGACAACTACACAACGCGGCTGGATGTCTATACGGCAACAGCCGAGGGGGAAAAGGTTTCCGTGACCGTCATGCCGGTGTCCGAGAGCGCGAAGAACGCCTACAACGGCAATATTCCGGTAACGGCATTGGGTAACGGGATCAGCTTTACCTTTGAAATAAAGCACGAGGGACTGTACCGGGTGAGCATCGCCAAGACTGATGCCGCCGGGCAGACGCTGTCGTCGGTGTCCTTCTGCCAGAGTTTTTCGTACTCGGAGGAGTACAACGCCTTCCGTGAGGAGGGCGAGGGCGCGGCACTGCTGGCGGAGGTCGCGGCGGATGGCGGCGGCAGGGTGCTGAGTGACCCTGTGGAGGTATTCTCTTACTTTGTGCGGTTCCTGCCGCGCGAGACAGACCCCCGCATGGTATTCCTGATTATCGCTATGGTGTGCCTGCTGCTGGATGTGGCAGTGCGCAAGTTCAAATTCAAGTGGATCCACGAGATCGTGCGCGACAGGCGCGCAATGAAGACGCTCGGCGGAGGGGGGCACGGTGCGGAATGAAGGTTCTGACAAAGTACGTGCCGTATACCCGCACGACCGGGTGCGAGAGGAGGGGAAGGGAAATGAGACGACCGACCGTATATAGCCTGCGTCGCCTCGTGCCGCTGGCACTGACGCTTTGCGTCCTGCTCGGCGCGGTACTGCTCTGCACGGCGTGCAGTCGCGGAACGCCGCTGTCGGCACCGACCGGAACGCGGCTGGATGAGATCACCCTGACGCTCAGCTGGAACAAGGTCAAGGGCGCGGCATACTACACCGTGCGCATACGCCCGGATGACGGCTCGGACGCCGTGGAAAAGGATGCCAGCAAGCCCAGTCTTTCGCTGGAAAGCCTTACGGAGGGCAGCTATGAGCTGCGCGTCCGCGCGGTCGCGGGCGGCTCGGCGGCGGACACGGAGGACTCCGGCTGGTCGGAGCCAATCCGCTTCACAAGAGAGCACGAAACCGGGCTGGCTTTCCGGCTGATCGAGGACGGGACGGCGTTTGAGGTTTCCGGTCTCGGCACCGCCACGGGGGAGATTACGGTTCCGGACACCTACCGCGGACTGCCTGTCACCGCCATCGGCGAGCGGGCACTGTATAACAAGAACACCGTGACCGGTGTGACGCTGGGGGAGAACATCCGGCGCATCGGGAAGCAGGCGTTTGCCAACTGCTCTTACATGACGCACGTCAATCTCCCCTCCGGGCTGACCGAAATCGGGGATCAGGCGTTCCAGAGCTGTCGGGCACTGGAGGTGCCGATGCAGATTCCGGACGGGCTTTCCGCGATCGGTGAGCAGGTGTTTGCATACTGCCGCAAGCTTCCCGCCGTATCGCTGGGTGCCGGTGTCAAAGAGATAGGAAACGGCGCGTTCAGCGGCTGTGAGAGCCTGACCGCCATCGTCATCCCCGACCAGATCACACGGATAGGGGAGGAAGCTTTTGCCAAATGCACCGCGGTGACATCCCTGTCGGTCGGGCAGGGCGTGACCGAGATCGGAAAGAATGCTTTCCGGCAGAACACGGCACTGCCTGCCGTCCGGCTGAGTGAGCACGTCAGGACGGTGGGGGCGTACGCTTTTGCCGACTGCACCGCGCTCCGGACGCTGGACATGACCGACAGCGTGACGGCGATAGGCGAGAGTGCCTTTTCCGGCTGTTCCGGACTCGCGTCCGCAGGTGTCCTGCACCTGAGCACGGCGCTGGACAGCATCGCCAAGGAAGCATTCAAGGGAACCGCTTTCTGGGAGGCAGCCGACATGGTTTACCTGAACGGCTGGTTGCTTGCCTGCAAGAGCGGAGACATGACCGGTAAGGTGATTGAGCCGGGGACGTTTGCCATTGCGGATTACGCACTGGCTGGATGCAAGGGCTTTGCTGATATCACGATCCTGCCCGACAGTGTAATTCTGATCGGGGAGGGCGCCTTTTCCGGATGCAAAACACTGACGGGACTGGTCATCGGGAGCGGCGTCCGGCGGATCGGCAACAAGGCGTTTGCCAACTGCACCTCGCTGAGCCATGCCATTCTCGGAGCCTATGACCCCGACGCGGATACGCTCACGGGGGCGAGCGCCCTTGCGTATATCGGCGATTCCGCGTTTTCCGGATGCGGCTCGCTTCTCACGGTGTCCCTCCCGGAGACCGTGACCGGCATCGGCTCCTTCGCGTTCCGTAACGCGGGGCTGTGGACGAGTGCCAAGGACACAGTGTATGCCGGGAACTGGCTGGTCGGCTGTAAGGAAGATGCCGCGGGCGATGTGACTATCGCGGACGGGACGGTCGGCATTGCCAATTATGCTTTCTATAACTGCAAATTTATCGGTGGTGTGACCATCCCGGACAGTGTGCGCAGTATCGGGCGAGGCGCCTTCTACAACTGCCGCAAGCTGGCAAGCGCGACGCTTCCCGCCGGGCTGACCGTGCTGGAGGATTACACATTCTATCACTGCGATGCGCTGACCCTGCCGACGCTGCCCGCCACGCTGACCGGTATCGGTCGCTCGGCGTTCTACAAGTGTGCGTTGGGGGAGCAGAGCAACGACACGGCACAGGATACGCTGGTCATTCCCGACAGCGTGACATACATCGGCGCGTTTGCCTTCTACGGGAGCGGCTATAGCTACGCCGACCCGGACAAGGTGGACACGTACATTGCCGGCGGCATCGACATTCTGGTGATCGGCTCCGGCGTACAGACGGTCGGCGAGCAGGCGTTTGCCAATTTCCCGTCCCTGCGCCGCGTGACGCTGGGGGCGGAGGTCCGTTCGCTGGGCGACAAAGCGTTCTATAAATGCACCATGCTGGAAACGGTGGATTTCGGCAACAGCAGGCTGGAGAGCATCGGTGGGCGCGCGTTCTACAAGTGTGCGGCGCTGACCAAGATCACGTTGCCGGAGACGCTCCGTACAGTCGGGGATTACGCCTTCTACAAATGCACCTCGCTGACGCGGCTGTCGCTGGGAGGCGCGGAGCGCATCGGCGACTACGCCTTTTCGGGCTGTACCGCGCTGGCTGAAACTGTCCTGCCGGATACGCTGACGTCAATCGGGCGGCAGGCGTTCCGCAACTGCACCTCGCTGAGCGGACTGGTGCTGGGCAACACCCTGCAGAGCATCGGCGAGCACGCCTTCTACGGATGCCGCGGGCTGACGCTGTATGCGGTGCCGGAGACGGCACCCGCCGGCTGGGATGCCCGGTGGAATTCCTCCTACCGCCCCGTGCTGTACGGCTGTCAGGCGGAGGACGGCGTTCTTTCCGGTTTCACCAAGCGCGAGACAGCGACTGCCAACTTCAATGAGACAACATCCGTAACGGCACCGGTTCGGATCGGATACGGCTTTGCCGGATTTGCGACCGAGGCGGGCGGTACGGCGGTGTACGCCGCCGCGGATTTCGGGAAGATCCCGGAAGGCACCGCGCTGTTCCCGGTATGGACGGACCCCGCCGCCTGATGACCTGAAACCTGATATCTGACACCGGAGAGGTTTTTGACGGGATCCGATATCTTCCTACAGAAAGGATATAAACGCATGAGAAAACATTTTTCGGCGGCGCTTGCGCTGCTACTCCTCTTTACGGGGCTTCTGCTCCTGACGGTTTCCTGCAATACCACGGGATCCGGCAACGGAACCGGCACCGGGACTTCCGGCGACAGCTCCGTGTTTATCGGCAAGGACAATATGCCGCAGGTCCTGTTCGTGCAGGGCAATGAGCTGAACCTGTCCGGCGGCAAACTGACCGTGAACGGGAAGGAGATAGACCTGACTGACAAGGACGTGCAGGTCACCGGCTATGACAAGGACAAGCTGGGCGAGCAGACTCTGACCGTTACCTATAAGGGAAAGTCCACGTCGCTGCACGTTACGGTTGTGCCGCGCGTGCAGACGGCGGAGCAGTACCTGTACTTCCAGGGTGAATCCATGGATGCCGTTTCGCTCCGGCTGAAGTTCACGCGCGATGACGGCACATCCTTCACCGTCAAGGCGGGCGACGAGGGACTGACCATTACGGGCTTTTCCTCCGACGCAACGCAGGATGAGCTGACGCTGACCGCCTCCTACCGCAAGGGAACGGATGACCTGTCCGGCAGCTTCACGGTTTCGGTGGTTTCTCCGGAAGTCAGCTTCAAGAAGCCGCGCAAGACGGCATACGGCAGCCACGAAACGGCACTTGACTGGCTGGGCGCTTCGCTGACGCTCAAGTCCGCCGACGGAAAGACCACGCGGAACATCGCCGTCACCGATCTGACCGCTTCCGGCTTTGATCCGTCCGTTGCCGGCGCGGACGCCCCGTCCGTCACGCAGACGGTACACGTCTCCTACCTTGGACGGGAAATGGCGACCTTTGATATCACCGTAACCTACAGCGAGGTTTCGCAGGTGCGCGACATCGCGGCGAATCTCATGAGTCTGGACTGGTCGGTGTATATCCGTCCCGACCCGCTCATGCACTACCCGGCAGGCACTACCGAGGAGCAGGGGCGCATGGCGATGCAGGCGCTGAGCCTGTACGAGTCGCTGTCGGACAGCGATGCCGGACTGATCACAGTCAACGAGTTCAATGCGATCGCGCGGCTGGCGGTTACTTACGGATACAACACGTGGCAGACCACGCTGGACGAATCGTACAAGGGCGTGTTCACCGTTTCCTACGGCGAGGTGTCCTTTGACGCGGCGACCCGCGCCGACGCGCAGAAGGGCTATGACCGCCTGAATGCCGGGGAGGATGCGCGCGATGAGGCGACTGCACTGATCTATCAGTACAGCACCCTGCTGAACAACGAGCGGTTCCTGAAGAACAGCAAGGATGTCCTGCTGTACGAGGGCGCCGAGGAGGACGGCAAGAAGGTCGAGCTGACCGTGGACGCGATGGCAACCATTGTCCTGCCCGAGGGAACCGTCCGGCAGATCGCGCAGGTTCTGGACAAAATGCTGACTATGGAAGACACGCTGAGCAAGGTTCCTGCCGGCTGGAGCGCGGACGGGCTGAGTGCCTATGCCGCCGACATTGATGCCGTATATGACCTGCTCGGCAAGGTCGATGCAAGCGCGGTGTCCGATAGCTCCGTGTATGAGCTGGTCAACAGCTGGCGCAAGGGTGGAGATTTCTTTGAAATTCTGTACCGGTACTACTACGGGCTGTGCGCTTCCGAGGATGCTGCGGTCGCCAAGGCAGCCAGCGAGAAGGTCAACAAGCTGACGGATTACCGTCTGCCCACGCCGCTCAAGGAGATCAGCCCGCCCTATGTGTACGGGCATACACTCCAGACCGCTATGCAGAGCATCGCGGGAAGTCTGACGGGCGAGGAGGACGCGGTGCCGAGTCTGATAGAAAGCACCATGTTCCTGTACTATTACCGGCAGGCGGTCGAGGGGCAGGAGAAGATTCTTGCCACAGGCGATGCCATGTACATCGACCTGTACAATCTGCTGTACGCTTCCATCCTCACCTCCATGACGACAGGGGACTACGGCTACTATGAGCTGAACGGTACTTCCTCCTACGACAGCGTCTATACGAAGGTATGGGATGCTTACATCGCCGTCTGGGAAAAGGCGGAGGAGGATCCCTCCTACGTGGAGACCGAGGAGTTCGGAACGGGCGTTGCCGCTATGTTCCGGGCATTTGTGGAACTGCGTCCCAACCAGCAGTACAACTTCCTCAAGGCGCTCAACTACCTCTACTCGGATTACCATATGCCCACCATGGCGCTGTACCCCGACGATAACGGGCTGTACTCCAAGTTCGCCACCTATATCTACGCCTACTATATGAATAAGCTGGGCGTTCAGCCGGATGCGGCATCCGAGAGCACCGGCTTTGACATCTTCACCGACCTGATGATCGCGCTGGAGGCATATGCCAACAACGATGCGAATACCTTCGGGCAGTGCATGGCAGAGGTGCAGACCAAGTACAAGGCATGGAGCGGCACGGATAAGGACGCGTTTGACCGCAACCTGAAGTTCCTCTATGACCGCTACATGAATTACTTTGCCATGTTCGACAAGACCACCGACGCGGACGGCAAGGAGGTATACCGTTACCGTGGCGCCGATTGGGGCGAATACAAGGAGATCGTGGAGCAGTTGGATGCCGAGCTTGCCCGGGCACAGCTGGCACAGCTGTACATTGATTACCTGTCGCAGTTCACCGGGGAGTCGATCCCGATGTATCTGGCGTACATTTCCTCCTATGAGCGCATTCGGGTTCTGGCTGACCGGCTGTTGGCGTGCGGCAACGAGGATATTCTGCGCAACTACTACTACCTGCCGCTGGGCGAGAAGCAGGACGGCGATACGCTGTACGCCGGCGTCTACGATGCGGAGGGCAACTTTACCCGTTACCTGACACTGCTGGGCATCAACATGGAGGAGTACGGCAAGGCGGACAATCTGCGCGCGTTCCTACGGAACAATACGGATTACTTCTGGAGTGCGGTCGAGCTGGTGTACCCGCAGATTGCCAACCCCGGCACGAGGTTCACGTTTGACGATGCGCACGTCAACGCGCTGATGGAGTCCTTCCGCGCCCTGTCGCCCGACGAGCGCTACCTGCTGTTGACTGTGGATTCCCTGAACATCTACTACGGCGGTCTGGAGGCATACTATGCCTCGATCTTCGGCGATTCCGAGGCGGAGAAGAACCTGGCATCGGCACTGCTGGGGCTGGAGATTCAGTATATCTCCTACCTGGAGTTCCCGGATCGGTCCTACACGCTGGAGGACGGCTCGGTCATCAGCACCAAGGAGTACCTGCTCCGGACATGGACATCGGTCAAGATTGCGTTCTCGTCCCTGACACTGGAGGAGAGAAATGACTTCCAGGATCACATGGGCGTGATGTACGATGTATACCGGAATATCTGTGACAACCTGACGATTGACTGACAGACAAAGAGCGGGGGTAAAACTCAAATTGAGTTTTACCCCCGCTCTCTCTGCAAACAAGGAAGGCTCCACCCATTCCGCACGACCGAGCGGCGGAATGGGCGGAGCCTTTTTGATAATGGTGCGGTCATAATGCGACCGTATGCGGTTTACGGATTCGGCACCGGAAACGCGGCAAGCACCGGTCAGCTCACGCCCAGCAACTCCGGCAGATCCGGCAGGGCAGGGCACTCCCGGAAGGCAGATCCTGCAACCATACAGGGAGAGGCGGGCAGATGCAGTGTCCGCAGGGAGGCACACCACGCAAAGGCGGCGTCCTCAATGATGCGCAGACTGTCGGGCATCCGCACCGTTTCCAGCGATACGCACGCGGAAAACGCGGCGGCGCCGATGCGGATCAGACGACCCGGCAGGCGGACGTGCAGCAGCTGACGGCATCCTTCAAACATACCGTCCGGAATAGCCGACAGGCTGTCCGGCAGGACTACGCTGTGCAGGCGCGTGCAGTAGGCAAAGGCGCAGTTCCCGACCAGGCGCAGTCCGGCGAGATGACCCAGCCGAAGTACGGTCAGGCGCTCGCAACCGATAAAGGCGCGGTCGCCGATGCAGGACAGCCGGCTGTTCCGACCGAGCCGCAGATCGGACAGGGAGGTGCAGAAGGCAAATGCCCGCCGCCCGACGGATTCGACCGTCTCCGGCAGGGAGACGACGCGCAGGGACTGACAGCCGGAGAAAGCCTTGTCTGCGACCGCGACCACCCGCAGCCCGTCCGGCGCATATGCCGGCACGGTCACGGATATGGGGGATGCGTTCCTGTCTGCCAGCCCGGTGACGGCGCAGGTCTTGTCGTCAAATGCCGCATAGGTCAGCGCCGGGTACAGCCCGTTGCGGCCTGTGCCGGTTTCGCAGCAAAGATTCAGGTTTGTCATACTCGTTAACCGTAGCTTTCGTCGGACGAAAGCACCCTTTCCGTGGCATTGTGGTTTGTCCTGCCTGTCAGGCAGCAGTGACCGCCGACGGCGTTTCGCCGTTTCCGATCCTGCGATACGCCGTTCTTCTGTTTTTCCGTGTTTTCTTTCGTTTTTCTTGGGACAAGCCCATTATAGCACAGCTTTCCTGCGAATGTGCGAACAAATTGTAAACAAAGGCAAAACAAAAGCGAAAAATTTTCTTAAAAAGGAATTAAAACGGATGTACGGTGCGGCATTGTTCGCCGTAATTCGACCTGATTGTTCTTGATTTGGAAAATATCGTCAGGCTTTGACAGTGGGGGCAAAGAAGCGCACCCGGATCCGACGGCATACAGTTACTGTGGAAAAATGATGAAAACCACTTGCAATCAACCGTTGCATATGGTATAATTTACGTGGCACGCCGGTTTCCCTGCATGGGGAGTATATGACCGCAGGTGCCCGTTTATACATACACGGAGGATTCCGTATTATCTGTCCGGCAAGGACACGAGAGGAGAAGCATATGAACACCAAAGAAATCCTGCATAGCTTTGCTTACCCGGGTGCCGCCTTCCGCGGCAAGCCGTTCTGGTCATGGAACGGCGAGCTACGTGGCGAGGAGCTGGTGCGGCAGGCACACATCATGAAGGAGATGGGGCTGGGCGGCTACTTCATGCACTCGCGCACGGGACTCATTACCGAGTACCTGGGCAAGGAATGGTTTGAACTTATCAACGAGGTCGCGGATGTCGCCGCCGCGGACGGCATGGAAGCATGGCTGTACGATGAGGACCGCTGGCCTTCCGGCTCGGCTGGCGGAAAGGTCACGGTTGATCCGCAGTACCGCATGAAATCGCTGGTCGTCACCGAGATGCCGATGGAGCGGTATGAGAGCGGCGAGGCGCCCTTTGCCCTCTATGTCGGCAAGGTGGACGGCATCAATCTCTGGGGTTACCGGGAGCTGACGGGGGATCTGTCTCCTGCTGCTGTCCGTGCCGCCGCAGAGGAGCTGGCGCCTGCCCATGCGGACGAGCCGGGCGAGTGGCGCGTGCTCCGCTTTGACATTGTGCCGGATGCCTGCAACTCAAACTATAACGGTACGACCTACATTGATACCATGAGCCGCAAGGCGACCGACCGATTCATTGAGCTGACCCATGAGCAGTACCGCGAAAAGTGCGGCGACCGGTTGGGCACCTCCATCAAGGGCATCTTCACCGATGAGCCGCACCGCGGGCGCTGCATGGATGACCGGCGGGAGCAGGATGGGATCATGATCTGCTCCATGTGCTGGACGGACGATCTGTTCGGGGAGTTCCGCCGGCGTTACGGCTATGACGCCCGTCCCATCATTCCGGAGCTGTTCTACCGGATGCGCGGCGAGCTGGTCGCGCCGATCAAGCTGCATTACATCGACCTGGCGGATAATCTGTTCCTGGAGAACTTCGCCGAGCCGCTCAATGACTGGTGCGAGAAGCACGGCATCGTCTTTACCGGGCACGTCCTGCACGAGGATTCGCTCATGAATCAGACTGTGCCGGAAGGCTCCCTGATGCGTTTTTACGAGCATATGGGCTATCCCGGCATTGATTGCCTGACCGAGCACAACCGGTGCTACTGGATCGTCAAGCAGCTTGCTTCCACCGCCCGACAGACCGGCAAGCGCTGGATGCTGTCCGAGCTGTACGGCTGTACCGGCTGGCAGTTCAACTTCAAGTCGCACAAGGCGGTCGGTGACTGGCAGGCACTGTTCGGCATCAATCTGCGCTGCCAGCATCTGTCGTGGTATACCATGGAGGGCGAATCCAAGCGCGACTATCCCGCTTCCATCCTGCACCAGTCCCCGTGGTATAAGGATTACGCCAAGGTGGAGGATTACTTCGCACGCTTCGGGCTGGTCATGTATGAAGGCGAGCCGGACTGCGACGTGCTGGTGCTCAATCCCATTGAGTCGCTGTGGTGCCAGGCATATGCCGGCTGGGCGCACTGGCTCAGCAATGCGTCCGCCGATGTCGCTCCGTACGAGGAGCGCTATGCACAGCTGTTCCATATGCTGACCGACCGGCAGATCGACTTCGACTACGGCGAGGAGGACATGATGTCCCGGCTGGGCGGCGTTTCGCGCGGGGCGGACGGAAAGCCCGTCCTGACAATCGGCAAGGCATCCTACCGCACCGTAGTGGTTGCGGATATGCTGACCATCCGTCCGACGACGCTGGCATTGCTGCGCCGCTTCGCGGATATGGGCGGAAAGGTCATCTTTGCGGGCGACCTGCCGACTTATGTGGACGCGGTGCGCTCAGACGAGCCTGCCCGCCTTGCTGCGGACTGCGAGACCGTTCCCTTTGACGGTGAGGCGCTGGCGGCGGCTGTCCGGGCAAACGGCGGCGCGTATGTCAGTGTCACCCGTGCGGACGGCACGCCGGAAACCGATGTGTTCGCGCAGGTGCGGCGGAATTTCGGCGGAGACGGCTACGCGGTGGTCGTGCTGAACACGGATCGGGAAGCCGGCAGGCGCGGCATGACGCTTTCGCTCCGTGTGCCGGACGGGTACGCCGTGCAGGAGTGGAATATGGAGACCGGCGAACGGTATGACGCATCGGCACTGGCGCATCGCGCGGGGGACTGCACGGCGATTGACCTTTCGCTGGAGCCGGCAGGTACCCGTTGCTTCGTGCTGACGCACGAGGCGGAGGCTTTGCCGCCCGTCCGGACGTGGCGGACAGTGGCGGAGGCGACCGTGCGCGGCGAGTTCCTCTGCAACCGCGACGAGCCGAACGTCTGCGTGCTGGACTGGACGCGCTGGCGCTGGGCAGGCGAGCCGGAATTCCATGCGTTGGCAGAAGTGCTCAAGGCAGACCGGCAGGTGCGTGACAGTCTGGGACTGGAGCACCGCGGCGGCGAGATGCTGCAGCCGTGGTATGCCAAGCAGTATGATACCAAGCACTACGGCGAGCTGGAGCTGGAGTATGCATTTGAGATTGGGGAGATGCCGGAAGGCACCGTGTATCTGGCAGGGGAGCGCCCGGAGCTGAACCACTATGCCATCAACGGCGTGGCGCTGACCAGCACCGACATCAACGATTTCTGGATTGATGACTGCTTCAAGAAGATGCAGATACCGGCAGGCGCCCTGCGTCTGGGTCGGAATACCGTGACCGTGCGGGTCAGCTTTATGCGCACGACCAACATTGAGGCGCTGTACCTTGTGGGCGAGTTCGGCGTGAAGGCGCAGGGGCAGATCTGCACCCTGACCGGACTGCCGAAGCGCATCGGCTGTGAGAATTATGAAAACTACGGACTGCCGTTCTACACCGGTTGCATGACCTACCGCCTGACTCCGGAGCAGTACAGGGGCATTCTGGGCGATGCCGCCGATCAGGCAGAGCGCATTCTGCTGTCGCCTGCGTCCTTCACCGGCGGGTGCGTCAAGGTGAGCGCGATGGGCAGGACGACCGTGCTGGGATGGGAGCCCTATGAGGCGGACGTCACCGAGGCAGTGCGCGCCGGGGCGTCCATTGACGTGACCGTAGTCGGCACGCGCCGCAATGTGTTCGGACCGCTCCACCAGATTCCGAAGATCGCGGGCGCTTGCGGCCCCGGAAACTTCATGACCGAAGGCGCGGGCTGGACGGATGAATACAGCCTGATAGACAGCGGACTTACCGGCATTACGCTCCGGGCGCAGGTCTGACTCTCATGTAACACGAAGGAGGATATTAGGGATGGATACTAAGAAATTTGACAATCAGGGCACACGGGTGGTAGCACACCGGGGACTGTCGGGGTTGGAGCGTGAGAATACCGCATCCGCCTTTGTCGCGGCTGGCAACCGTCCGTATTTCGGCATCGAGACCGACGTCTATCGCACCAACGACGGGCATTTTGTCATCAATCATGATGGGAATCTGCAACGCATCGCCGGAGAGGATCTCGGCGTGGAGGGGCTGTCGTGGGACAGCCTCCGCAAGATCGTGCTGTTTGACACCGACGGCACTAAGGGACGGTATGATCTGCGGCTGGCAAATCTGGAAAATTACATCAGCATATGCAAGAAGTACGAGAAGTACTGCGTGCTGGAGCTGAAGAGCGTTTTCACGCAGGAGGAGACCGATGCCATGATCCGCCTGATCGACGGACTCGGCTGGCTGGATCACGTCATTTTCATTTCCTTCCACTATGAGGATCTGGAGAAGGTGCGTGCCACATTGCCGGATCAGCCCTGCCAGTTCCTGACCGGGGAGAACGGCGACGGGCTGATTGCCCGCCTGCGCGATGACAGGATGGACATTGATATTCTCCATACCTCGCTGACCCGTGAGCGCGTGGAGGCAATGCATGCCGCCGGGCTGAAGGTCAACTGCTGGACGGTGGATGACCCGGAGCGTGCCGCCGAGCTGGCATCGTGGGGCGTGGATTTCATTACGACCAATATCTGTGAGGGAACGAGGGGGCTGACTCGGACACTCAACTGAAAAGGAGAGGATGCGTGTTATGAAAGAGACAACTGGCGCAAAGACGGAGAATCATACTGTTGAGATCGGCAATCTTCCAAGAATGAATCAGAGCAAATCCACGCAACGCATGACGATGAGTGCCCGTATGAATACATTTTTGACTATTGCTCCGTTTGTTTGTGCTCTCTTGGTCGCGGCAATTCATTGCCATATCGATTCGCCTCCGATGGGAAGTGTTGAGGTATGGATACCCAATTGGGTTGCCTACGGTGTAGCGCCCGCCGCTGTACCAATATTTCTGATGATCTCCGGCTTTCTGTTTTTTCTCACGGCGGATTCAATGCGTCAAGTGGCAAAAAAGATGTTGCGTCGCGTTCGGACAGTGTTGCTTCCCTTTCTTGCATGGTCTGCTGCTTACTATGTTGCGTTCAACGCGGGAGCCTCTTTGCTGGGAAGTGAAAATGTACACGTGGACTGGAGCTTGCTCGGCATACTGAAAGGTGTTATATTTTACAAGTATGCCTACGCCATGTGGTTCATGTTTGTTCTGGTAGGTTTGGTGATCCTGTCTCCTGTAATTTACTGGATTTTAAAAAGTCGTATCGCTACGGTGGCGGTGATAGGACTTGCATCGGTTATGGCGGTGTTGCAGCCGCTGTTTCATCTGAATCTGGAAATCGTGATTGATGGAGAATCCAAAGTTCTGTTTGCGTGGAATTGTTTCCTTGCCTATTTCTGCGGTTGTGCCGCCTCCAAAATTGATTACGAGGCATGGATAGACCGGCTGACACGCATATCATATCCTGCTGTTGTCGCCGGACTTGCTGTTACCGGAAGTCTGGATACGTTAATTTTCGGGAAACTAATTCCGTGCTTTCATGAGCGGATTGCCGTCCCGGGCGTGACGGTTCTGATGGTTATTCTGCTTTTCAAGATTGCACACGATAATCAAAACGCGAATGCTCGTATAATTCCTGCAGTTTCCACTATGTCTGTTTACGGAATACATCCGATAGTAGCGCTAATCACGTGGCAGCTGCTGTCCCGACTCCCCATTCCCATGTTGGCGGTATACTTCCTTCGGGTCATTTTGACATTGAGCATTTCTTGTGCAGCGTCGGTCCTGATTCGGAAGATTAAGCCGCTCAACTTCGTGCTGAATGGGAACAGACAGTAGCATGTCAAAACGCTTCATCAAATTCATTGGCTACCGTGCGCCGGCACAGTACATAAAACACAACAAGAATATGACAAACAGTCAGAAAGGTACTACTATAAAGAATCATTTCAATCCTGTCGGTCATGATGGCACTTCTGTGCGTCCTGACGCTTGCATCCTGTGCAGACCTCCTCAGCACCACAAAGTTTGAGCGCGGCACCCGGACGGATGAAGCTTATACCAACACCTCCGCCGGGCTGGCTTTCGTCAAGCCCTCCGGCTGGGTCTTTTATACCGACGATCAGCTGGAGCAGACCTTCAAGGTTAGTAAGGACCTGCTCAAGGATCCGGACGCAATGGATAAGGCGGACGTCAGCTCCCTGTACGAGTTCATGGCTGTTGATTCCTCCACCGGAAACAATGTCAATCTGGTCGTTGCCAAAGGCAACGGCGTGACGAGCGTTGAGAAGTATGTCGAGCAGGTCAAGAAGGAACTGTCCGACCAGCTTACGAGCGGCGTGACCGTGACCTTCAGTGACGGCACCTCCAATGTCAAGCTGGGGGACGGCACGTGGGTGACCTACTCGGCGCAGGTCAGCACGAACGGTGTCAATATGACGCAGTATTACTTCGCCCGCAAGGTCGGCAAGTACTTCCTGCAGATTACTGCTACCGATGTGTCCGGTATCGGGCAGGCGGCGTTCGAGAAAATGTTCACCGTGCCCTCCGCCGAAACCGGAACGGCATCATAAATCATAGCGCCTGCCGATAAAAGCAGGGGGTCGTCCGGCGGCGATCCCCTGCTTTTTGAGAGTATGGCAGGTGTTTTCCGGAGGGTGAGACGGGTTGTCCGGAGCCTGCGTCGTTGCCCGCCTCCTGCCACGCAGAACGCAAAACCAGCCCGGTATCTGCAAAAGGGAAACACTGTTGTGCCGGAAACCTGCAAAAAGCCCTTGCAAAACCGGACGGTTTGTTGTATAATAAGGGGCGTGGTCAATGCATAGTATGCATGAATCTGTTCCTGAGCAAGAAAGGAAAAGGAATATGTCAATACGTTTCAGTCAGCAGTATGCCGCCCCCTTCGTTCGCCCGGAGGAGTGCGCCCAGTTACAGCCCATGGTGAACGCCGCCCATGAGCTGCTCATTTCGCATAGCGGCGCGGGTAGCGATTTCCTCGGCTGGACGACACTGCCGGAGGATTATGACCGCGCGGAATTCGCCCGCATCAAAGCGGCGGCGGAACGCATCCGGAAGTCCTGCCAGGTTTTCATTGCCATCGGCATCGGCGGCTCCTACCTCGGTGCGCGGGCGGTCATCGAGTTCGTCAAATCCCCGCTGTATAACAATCTTCGCAAGGATACCCCCGATATCTACTTCGCCGGAAACTGCATCAGCGCTTCCGCCCTGTCCGAGTTGGTCAGTCTGTGTGAGGGACGTGACGTGTGCGTCAACGTTATCTCTAAGTCCGGCACCACGACCGAGCCTGCCGTGGCGTTCCGCGTTTTCCGTGAGCTGCTGGAGAAAAAGTACGGGAAGGAAGGCGCACGGGAGCGCATCTTCGTCACGACTGACCGGCAGAAGGGCACGCTCAAGCACTTTTCCGACGAGGCGGGATACGAGACATTCGTTGTGCCGGATGACGTCGGCGGTCGTTTCTCGGTTCTGACAGCAGTCGGACTGTTGCCCATTGCGGTCGCGGGCATCAACATTGATGAGCTGATGGCGGGTGCCGCCGACGCCATGCGGCAGTACAGCAGTCCCGACCTTACGGCAAATGACGCTTACCGGTATGCCGCCCTGCGCAATATCCTGTACCGCAAGGGGAAAACTACCGAGATCCTGGTCGGCTATGAGCCGTGCGCAGCCATGCTCAACGAGTGGTGGAAACAGCTGTTCGGCGAGAGCGAGGGCAAGGATCAGAAGGGCATCTTCCCGGCGTCGGTCATCTTTTCTACCGACCTGCATTCGCTGGGACAGTATATCCAGGACGGTACACGCAACCTGTTTGAGACGGTCATTTCCATCGAGAATAACCCCGTCTCCTTCCCGATCCCGAATGACCCCGCCAATATTGACGGGCTGAACTTCCTGTCCGGAATGGATCTCAATACCGTCAAAAAGACCGCCATGCAGGCGACGCTCCTGGCGCACAACGACGGCGGCGTGCCCAACCTGCTGCTGGAGCTGAGCGGCCGGAGCGAGCGGACACTGGGACAGCTGATCTACTTTTTTGAACTGGCGTGTGCGATTTCCGGGTACCTGCTGGGGGTCAACCCCTTCAATCAGCCCGGCGTAGAGGCATACAAGAAGAATATGTTTGCTCTGCTGGGTAAGCCCGGCTATGAGGATATGAAGGCGGCGCTGGAGGCACGCCTGTAAGCCAACGCGTTATGGTGTCTGAAAGAAAGCAAAAACGCGTTGCCTACCGTCAGCAGGTCATGCGGCGTCTTCCGCTGGCACTTCTGTGTGCGGCGGCACTGTCCTTCACCCTGTTCCTGTTCACGCCGATGGACATTTATGCGGGTAACCGCACGGAATTCCTGTTTTCCTTCACGGATATGGGCGGCTGGCTACTGGCATTGGCGCTGGTCGGGACGATGCTCTTCGGCGCGCTCATAGCCCTGACGCCGCGGCGGGTGTCCGCCGTCATTGCCGCCGTAGTGTTCTGGCTCGGTGTGATGGGGTATGCGCAGGGTATGTTCCTCAACATCGGGCTGAAATCCCTGCTGGGGGACGGCGGCGCAGGGGATACGCCCCTGTGGCTGTATATACTGGATACCGCCCTGTGGGTTGCCGCCGGTGTTGCCGCCGTGCTCGGTGCGCTGAACATGGAGCGTAAGAGCTGGATACGGACGGCTGCCGGTATCGCGTTGGTAGTCGTGCTGGGCATGCAGGTCGTGGGCAGTGTGTCGATTTTCGGCAAGGTGTTCGCACAGGACAATGCTGCCGCCGGCACATCTGCCGCCGCAGGCGCGGCATCCGAAGCGCCGTCTGCCGGGCTGACCGGGGATGGCGCTTGGCTGGATGCGCTGAATTCCCGGGAAAAGGAAAACGGGAAGAGCAGGGAAAAGACGGGCGACGACAAGGACAAGGACAAGGATCGCCACAGCGACCGGGAAAAGCCCGGCGCGCAGAAGGTTTACCTGTCGGATGCGGGGCTGTACAGCGTCGCGCGCGGCAGGAACACGGTGGTGTTCGTGCTGGATCGCTTTGATTACGACTACTACCGCGATGTGGCGGAGGACGATCCTGACTTTTTTGCGCCCCTGACCGGCTTTACGTTGTTTGACGACAACCTGTCGCTGTACTCGCGTACCTACCCGGCAATCGGCTCCATGATAACCGGCGTGCGGCAGGAGGATGCGGACGGGAACCCGTTTGGCTGGGACGCGGATACCTACTTTGCGTCCGCCTATTCCACCTCGCCGTTTTTGCAGGAGCTGAAAGCCAACGGCTACGAGATCCGGCTGTACACCGGACCCTACTACGGCTACCGCAGTGCCGAGCCGCTTGCGGGAATTGCGGCGAACGTGGAGGTATCGGACGGCTACCGTATTTCCAACCGGGGCGAGCTTGTGCAGTATATGATCGGGCTTGCCGGCTATCGCCTGCTGCCGCACCTGCTCAAGAATACGATCCATGTCACGACTGCCATGTTCAATAGCCTGGTGCAGTATGTGGGAGAGCACCCCGCCTACGTGCTTAATGACTGGGAAACCTTTGCGGGATTGACCGAGCACGGACTGACCGTAGACGCACAGGGCGCGGAGAATGCTTTCCGATTCATTCATCTCAACGGCTGTCACGGTCCCTGCCACATGGGCGAGGACGGCAGCTACCGACTGTCTGCTTCCATCGAGGAAGCCACCAAGGGGAGCTTCAACTTGATCTACCACTATATTGCGGAGCTGAAGCGACTGGGGCTGTATGAGAACGCCACCATCCTGATAACCGGCGATCATCCGTGGGGACGGAGCAACGAGCAGGATCCTGCCGAGCCGCGCCTGACGCCGGTGTTCGTCAAGCCTGCCGGAGCGTCGCAGGAGCCTTTGCGAACATCTGGCGCGCAGGTTTGCCAGGAGCTGAATATGCAGGCGTTTCTGGTAAAGTCCTCCGGGCTGACTACGGAACGCGACTGGGGTGTGTCGTATCTGGAGGTTCCGGAGGGAACCGACATTGAGAGGCGCCATCTGTTCGCCGTCAGCCATAAGGGGAAATACTATATCAGCGAATTCACGGTAAACGGCAACGGGCATGATTTTGCCAACTGGAAAAAGACGGGCAGTACCCCTATCGGGTATCTGTACAGATAAAGGAAACTCTAAAAAATCGGGGATTGTAAACTCATTTTGAGTTTTTAATCCCCGATTTTGCGGTTCCCCTGCGTACCAATCGCAGGCTGTTTCAGCCCAGCTTTGCCGTCTTGCCGAACGAGGCGCGGACTGCCTCGATGGCGGCGCTCCGGAAGCCGTTTCTCTCCAACGCCGCAACACCTTCAATGGTCGTTCCGCCGGGACTGCATACCGCGTCCTTCAACTCGCCGGGATGCTTCCCGGTTTCCAGTACCATGGCGGCACTGCCCCGGAGCATGGCGGCGGCATAGGTCTGCGCTTTGGCACGCGGCAGTCCGCACGCAACACCTCCGTCCGCCAACGCCTCGGCAAAGAGATAGGCAAAGGCGGGACCGCAACCGGTCAGCGTTCCGGCTGCGTCGATCAGCTTCTCCGGCAGCTCGTCAATAAGCCCCGCCCCCGCCATCAGGGTACGGAATTCTGCTGTATCCTCCGCCGTCACGTGCGCGTTGGGGGCGCACAGGATGACACCCTGCCCGATGGCGCAGGGCGTGTTGGGCATGATGCGCAGGATCGGTCTGTCCGCGCCGAACAGCTCCTCCAGCCGCGAAAGACTGACTCCTGCCAGCATGGATACCAGCACCGTGCCGGGGGAGACGGAAGACGAAATCTCTGCCGCCAGCTCTCCGATCATGCCCGGCTTGACGCCCAGGAACAGGAACCGGCTGGTGGCGGCAAGGGCGGCATTGCTGTCGCCCGCCGGACAGCCCAGCCGTGCGGCGGCGGCGCGGGTATGCTCCGGCGTGTGGCAGATGACCGCGATGCGGTCGGCGGGTACTGCGCTCAGCGCCGCTTGCGCCAATGCGCCCCCCATGTTGCCGGCGCCGATGAATCCTGCGGCAAATGTAAAGTCCGACATTGCTTTTTCCTCCCGTGATCCGTTACCGGATCTGTCCGTTTCCGGTGACGATGTACTTGTAGGTGGTCAGCTCGCAAAGTCCCATGGGACCGCGGGCGTGCAGTTTCTGCGTGGAGATGCCCATCTCACAGCCAAGCCCGAACTCGCCGCCGTCGGTAAAGCGGGTGGAAACGTTTACGTAGACGGCGGCGCTGTCCACGGCGGCAGTGAAGCGGCGGGCGGCGTCGGCATCGGACGTCACGATGCACTCGCTGTGCCCGGTGGAATGGCACGCGATATGCGAGATGGCATCCTCCAGGGAGTCCACCACGCGCACCGCCAGAATGTAATCCAGGAACTCCGTGTCAAAATCCCGCTCTCCCGCAGGGGTACCCGGAATGATTGCCGCGGCGGTACTGTCCAGCCGCAGTTCGACCGGCACCTCGCCACGCGCGGTCCGTTCGTCCACGACAGCCGCCCGGAGCCGGGGCAGAAAATCCGCAGCCACCGCGCGGTGAACCAGACACACCTCCGCCGCATTGCAGACCGACGGGCGGGAGGTCTTGGCGTTGACCATGATACGCACCGCCATATCCAAATCGGCGGATTTGTCAACATACACATGGCAGATTCCGGTTCCGGTCTGGATGCAGGGAACCGTTGCGTTCTCCACACAGGCGCGGATCAGTCCCGCACCACCGCGCGGAATCAGCAGATCGACCAGCCCGTCCGCCGTCATCAGCTCGGTTGCGCTCGCTCGGCTGGTATCCTCCAGCAGGTTGATGCAGTCCGGCGATACGCCGGGGATTTCCGCCGCCGCAATGCCTGCCTTGAGTGCCGCCATGACCGCAAGGCAGGTGGCGTGCGCCTCCTTGCCGCAGCGCAGGACGCAGGCATTCCCGCTCCGGAGCGCCAGTGCCACTGCGTCGGATGTCACATTGGGGCGGCTTTCGTAAATGATTGCGATCAGACCGAACGGAACCCGCACCTTGCGGATGACCATGCCGTTGGGGCGCGTGACTTCCGACAGTACCTCGCCGACCGGGTCGGGCAGGTGCGCCACATCCCGCACCCCCTGCGCCATACCGGCGATGCGCTTGTCGGTCAGCAGGAGCCGGTCTGCCATGACGGGCGTGATGACCCCGGCAGACGCCGCCATGTCTCGCGCGTTGGCGGCAAGGATGTCGCCCTCGTGTGCGAGCAGACTGTCTGCCATGCAGAGCAGGAGGCGTTCCTTGTCCGCCTGACCGACCGACGCCAGCGCGCGCGACGCCGCCTTGGTTCTGACCAGTATCTCGTGGGTGGTCCGCATACTCATACCTCGCACGTCCGCTTTCCGGACAGAAATTTTGTGCCGACCGGGCGTCCCTCCGCTATATCATACAGCAGGAGCGGATCCTGCCCGTTGGCAATCACCATATCCACGCCCGCCGCCCCGGCAATCTGCGCCGCCCGCAGCTTTGTCACCATGCCGCCGGTGCCGAGTGCGGAGCCTTTTCCGCCTGCCAGCGACAGAATATGCTCATCCAGCTTTTCCACGACCGGGATCAGCCGCGCGTGCGGGTTGATATGCGGATCTTGGTCATACAGCCCGTCGATGTCCGAGAGCAGAACCAGCAGGTCTGCGTTCACGCTGGCTGCCACCGTTGCGGACAGCGTATCGTTGTCCCCGATGCCCAGCTCCTCCGTGGAAACGGTGTCGTTCTCGTTGATGATGGGCAGAACGCGGAATGCCAGCAAACGTTCCAGCGTGTTGTGGAAATTCTCCTTGCGCACCGGGTCGTCGATGTCCGGTGCGGTAATCAGCAGCTGTGCCACCGTATGGTTGTGCTCGGCGAACAGCCTGTCGTAAATGTACATCAGCTCGCACTGCCCGACGGCAGCAGCCGCCTGCTTGGTCGGAGCGTCCGAGGGGCGCGTGCTGAGGTTCAGCTTGCCGACGCCCATGGCGATGGCGCCGGAGGACACCAGAATGATTTCGTGCCCGGCGTTCTTCAGGTCGCTGATGACGCGGCACAGGTCTGCCACGCGGCGGATGTTGGTCCGTCCGGTGGAATGGGTCAGGGTAGATGTTCCGATCTTGATAACGATTTTCATGTCTTTTTCCGATTCCTGCTTTCCGATAATTCCGCGTGATTACACTTTGTACGTTAAAAGGTATGCATTGCCCGCCGGTCGTTTACGGTTCGGCGGGGGCTTCCGCCGGCTTCTTTTCCACCGGGTCTATCATATATTTCCGGATGACCGGCCATGCCGCATAGGTGTACATGAATGCCGACAGCGCGGGGACAATGAAGAAGGGGATGGCAATGATGCCGTATATCCGCATGGGGATGCATACCATGACCACTGCCACGCACAGCCCCAGCAGGACACCGATGCCTAGGATAGCCATCAGATTCCGCTTGATGCCCAGCGCCGTAAAGATCAGCGCGTTCTTGAGGATCTTGCGGGTCTTCATGTCGAAGGTCACCAGCATGACATAGATATAGAAACGCATCACGCTCCAGATGATGAACAGCGCCACGATCATGATGTACATGAAATTGGTGAAGCCGGACGGCGCCGCATAGTAGAAGTACTGGAAATCAAAGCCGAGCGCAAAGAGCACCAGGCAGTCCAGAAGCCCCAGGAAGAACCCCTGCTTCAGGTTGCGGCGGATGGCGTAGAAGTAGTCCGAAATGATAAAGACGCCCTCTCCCTTGACCAGATTCCGCAGGATGTAGGCAGAGCCGACCTTCTGCCAGCCGTACGTGACAACCTGAAAGACAGCCAGTCCGGCGATGATCCACCAGATGGGCGTATTGTACGCGTGTACGCGGAAAAGACCGGAGAACAGGCTGAGCAGTGTATTTCCGGTTGCCGTCGGTGCGGCAGTCTGCGCACCCAGCAGGGCAGGGTACAGCGCAAAGTACTGACTGTCCGCCTTAGGTCCCGTGAAGTACGCAAAGAAGCACAGCAGGGGCGGCAGAAACTGTACCAGCAGCAGGAGGTTGACCGATATCAGCTTCCAGAATTTGCGCCCCAGCAGCTTGAAAAAATAGCCCAAAGTGGGTGTGGTGTCCTCCCCTTTTTCAACGCCGCGCCCGTCCCGCATGGGGTTGAGCAGGCGCAGGGGACCTTTACCTTTTTTTGTGGAACTCATGGCTGTGTACTTCCTTCTTGTTTTTCGGCTTGATGCTTTCTGAATTACGATCAGAGAAAGACCAGTGCTGTATACAGTCCGCAGACAGCGGCACCTGCCACCGCTGCCGCCAGCAACCCTGCCAGATGTCGTTGCATGAGCGGGGACAGACCGCGCACGCCGGACGGATGCTGGAGGGCAGGATCGGAAATATTGCCTGCCGTTGCCCGGCACCACAGCGACAGCGTGAGCCGCAGAATGAGCAGCAGAGCGGTGCGGAGCAGGAACGGGATCGGCGACCTGCCTGCCAGTACCAGCGCACCCAGCGCGGCTCCGTCGCACAGTCCGCGCAGGGCAAGAATCCCGGCGCAAAGTGCCCCGCCGCAACAGCACAGCCCGGCTACGCCAAACAGGATGAGAGCGGGCAACAACGCCAGCGACACCCGCACCCAGAACAGGAGGGGATGTATGCCTGCCGGCAGATGGGCGGACACGACGCGCATAGCATCGGCGCTGTCCATGCACAGGCGTACAGACAGGAAACCGCCTGCCAGCGTGCCCAGCGAGATCAGACTGTCCGCGCTCAGCCATCCCCTGAGGGGCAGGCGGGACAGCGTATCCCTGGCGGTTGCGGCAAATGCGGACAGCGGGAGCAGAAACCTTCCGGGATTGTGACTCATGACAAACACCTCCGTTACAGAACCGTATCGGCAGAGTGTATGAGCGCGGGGCGGTCGGTATGCCGCGATGTCCGGAATGTTACCCCACAGTATAGCAAAAAAATGTGTTTCTGGTATGAACAAATGCGGCGGGGGAAAAGTATTTTTGCGCGAGGCGGGAGCTCATTCCGCCTCGCGTGTCAGCTTCTTGATCCAGGTATAGCGATTGACTTTGATACAGCCGGGGATGCATTTGAGAACCTGATCGGCGTTGAGACAGCAGATGACTGCCACCGGGGACCATTTGAACACGAACGCCGCCAGCAGGGACAGCGGGATCACGATCAGCCAGATGTTGATAAGGTCATCCCAAAAGACGAACCGGGCATCTCCGCCGCCGCGGATAAGTCCGATGATGGTGGGCATTTCATAGGCGGTGCCGAAGCCGGTAAAGCACAGCACCAGAATGAACTGCTCTGCCAGATGATAGGTTTCCGCCGACATATCATACAGCGACAGGATGGGGTAACGCAGGGCGAACAGGAGCAAACTGGTACACAGCCCGATTCCGAGAAACATGAGCTGCAGCGTTCGGGTATATGCCTTGATCCGATCCATCTGCCCACTGCCGATGGCGGTTCCGATCAGGATGGATGCCGCCGACGCCGCACCGACCGAGGCAACCTTGAGCGTCTGGAACAGTGTGGATGCCACCGAATTGGCGGCGATGGCGTTCTCGTTCATATGCCCCAGAATGGCGGTCTGGAGAGCCACCGCCACGCCGAACATCAGGGACGTGAACAGCATGGGGCGGATCAGCCGGAGGAAGTCCTTCATGAGCGCACGGTCGGGGCGGAAGATGTCAGCGATGCGCCAGCCGAGCTTTTTGTCAGCCCGCAGAGCAAATATAAGCACCACGGCTAATTCCATGGTACGCGCCGCCGCGGTGGCGATGGCGGCACCGGTCGCGCCCAGCGCGGGTGCTCCCAGATGTCCGCCGATCAGCAGGTAGTTGAGGGAGATATTGACCGCCAGCGCCGCAAGAGAAACCCAGAAACCGATGCGCACGGTTTCCACACTCCGGAGCATGGCGAGCAGGATCTGACTCAGGGCGAAAATGAGGTAGGAATATTTTATAATGCGCAGGTACTCCACTCCGGCGGCACGGATGGCGGGGTCGGGCGTGAAGATGGCGAGGATAGCTTCCGGTGCCACGCAAGCCGCCACGAACAGGAACAGGGAGATGCCCGCGCCGACCAGAAATGCGCCGGGCAGGAATTTCCGTATGGCATCCGGGCGGCGCTTGCCCCAGTATTGGCTTCCCAGCACGACAATGCCGTCGCCCACGCCCATCATGAGCTGCTGAAAAACGAACTGGATCTGATTGACGGCGCTGACGCCGGACATGGCGATCTCGCTGTATGCGCCGATCATGACGTTATCGGCGAGGTTGACGCCCAGTGTGATGATGTTATACAGCACCAGCATGGACCAGATGGAAAAGAAGCGCTTGTAGAACGCCGCATCGCGGACGAGCGTATCGGATTGCATGATAAACAGTGCCTTTCTGACAGAACATCAAAAAGCGAACCGTTTCCGGTTCGCTTGATGAATACAAATCACTTGTACTTTCTCTTGCGGGCTGCCTCGGACTTCTTCTTCCGCTTTACGCTGGGCTTCTCATAGCACTCGCGCTTGCGCAGCTCCACCAAGGTCCCCGAGCGGGCAACCTGACGCTTAAAGCGACGGATTGCGCTGTCCAAAGGCTCGCCTTCCTTGACTCTTACCTCTGCCATTCCTGTTTTCCCTCCCCTCGCATCAGCCGGAGATGGTCCCCCCGATATACGAGGCGAACTCTGCCCCCATTATACCCGATTTCAGGTGAATTGTCAAGAGGAAAATGAAATTTTCCCGAAATTCCGGGGGCGGGATCACTTTTCTGCATCCAACTTCTTTTTTTCACGGCATTTCTGCGGATGAACCGTGCGGCGTTGACTGACGGCGCGGATTGGTAATTATCTGGCTGTCTTTACGATAGTAATTTCCGATACCGTTCCCTTGTAAAACATGGATCCGGATACTTCTTTCGCAACATACGTATTCTGATCTGTAAGATTTCCCCGCGCGCAAAGAATCTCTTTTTCCCGCTCACCCGAGATGTCGTAAATACGGAGCTTTACGTCGGAAGGGGAGATACCCGAAAATTGCATTCTGATGGGAATGGTCAAATCCTTTGCTGCCCACTCGCCTTTTTTCGCCTCGAAATCGTACCAGAAATGCAACGTTTTTTCCTCGTATATTTTTCCGTCCGACTCTGCGAAAGAAAGCAGTACATCCGATACCCAGCCAGGGTGGTACTCCCCGCCGCTTTCGCATGAGTACGTAACAGGTATTGTTTCGCCTGTCGCGGCATTCCTGATTTCGGAAGAATTCAGAACACCTTTGTTAAAAATCCAATCCTTCTCGCTTGCGTATGTGGAATCCTTTTCATCAGGATCAAAAGTTTCGATTGAAACTACATACCCCCCGTCACTACAACTAAACGTTGACGGGATGTTGTATGCATCCAAGTGAACCGGGGTGGTTGTTTGATCCTTTATCCATTCACCACATAAATGGTAATTGGAATCAGGGTTATACAGTATCCGGATAGATTCTTTGTCGGAAATTGTATAAACCATAACGCAATTCTCACTTGGAAGTTTCCTGTTCTCGTCTGGGACGCGGTAGCAAGACGCAAATGTGCACAGGACTGGCAAGAGTGCCACGGCGAGCAAGATGATTCCGATTGCTTTTTTCATGTATGAAGTCCTCCTCGTAAATTCATTCCCCGCAAAGTCTGAAACCGTATCGTAGCCGTCATGGCGGGGACAGCCTCTTACGTAAACAGTATACACTGTGATTTGTATAATGTCAATAGGTAAGTTGCAAAATGACGGGGCAACAGTCCGGATAACAAAAAAGCGGTCCGCGAAAAAAGGCATGGCAGGCAATTTTTGAATCATTTTTGCAAAAGCTCTTGACATATGCGTTCAAGTGTGTTATAATACCCGTGTTTTGCGGCGGGTTCCCGTCCGCATACCAATCATCTTAAGACAGCAGGTTCCCGTAAAAGCGAACGCTTCCCTGCCGAGGAGTCATAGTCGGGGATCCCCACAGCAGGGGGTCGCCTTGTGTGTCCTTCCTCGGTCGGCGTCTGCCGGAACGGGTGAAGGATCTTTTTTTGCCGTGCCGCCCTTGCGGCGAACGCGGCGCTATATTCCATATGGGAGGTGAAATACAAATGCCGAGTAATGCTATTCTGGAGCAGAAGGCGAAGGTCGTTGCCGACCTTGCCGCTCTCATCAAGGCGTCCGCTTCCGGTGTTATCGTGAACTATCAGGGTATCACTGTTGAGAAGGACACTGCTATGCGGAAGGCTCTGCGTGAGGCAGGCGTCAAGTACATGGTTGTCAAGAACACCATGACCGGACGTGCCTGCGAGGAGTGTGGCTACGGCGCGCTGAAGGCGAACCTGAACGGTATGACCGCTATCGCTATCAGCGAGTCCGACCCCATCGCGCCCGCCAGAATTCTGAAGGAGTACGACGAGAAGATCGAGTCCTTCCAGATTCTTGCCGGATACGTGGACGGTGAGGTGCTGGACGCCGACGGTGTCAAGGAACTGGCGGCAATTCCTGCAAAGGAAGTGCTGATTGCCAAGTTCTTGGGCAGCATCCAGTCCCCGCTCTACAAGTTCGCTTACGCTGTCAAGGCTGTTGCCGAGAAGCTGGAGGCTCCCGCCGAGGAGACCGCTCCCGCCGCAGAGGCTGCTGCCGAGGCGTAAGGTACGCTGTCGCCTGACAGAGGGGCTTCTGCCCACCGTGTCTGCCTGACAGGAAAGCGCTCCGGTGTTGCCGGAGCATCCATCAAAAACATCACATTTCAGGAGGTATATTGAAATGGCTAGCGAGAAGATTACCGCTATTGTTGAGGAGATCAAGGGCCTGACCATTCTGGAGCTCAATGAGCTGGTCAAGGCTGTCGAGGAGGAGTTCGGCGTTTCCGCTGCCGCTCCCGTTGCTGTTGCCGGCGGCGCCGCTGCCGCTGCCGCTCCTGCCGCTGAGGAGAAGACCGAGTTTGACGTTGTTCTGACTGGTTTCGGCGACAAGAAGCTGGGCGTCATCAAGGTCATCCGTGAGATCACCGGTCTGGGTCTGAAGGAAGCGAAGGATCTGGTCGAGGGTTGCCCGAAGAACGTCAAGGAGGGCATCTCCAAGGAAGATGCCGAGAAACTCAAGGAGCAGCTGGTTGCCGCCGGCGCTACCGTCGAGATCAAGTAATTACCGCCCATGTGTATCCGCATTCCGCGCCCCGGGGGAAGGGGCGCGGAGGGCGTTCCTGCTGTCAAAAAGCGCTCTTTTCCTGTCGGAAGAGAGCGCTTTTTGCACGCGTCGGGGAGGACTACCGGATCCCGGTTCGGCTGGGCGGACTGCCTTCACCGCCCAGTGCCGGAAGCGCCGGCAGTTCCGTCAGATGAGAGAGCAGGACGTCGGGTCGGATGCCGTCGTCGGTCGCACAGGCGCCCAACCCGATGGCATACATCCCCGCCCGGTGTGTGGCAAGAATGCCAGCCGGGGCGTCCTCGACCACGGCGCAGACATCCGGCTCCAGCCCGAGCAGTGCCGCCGCACGCAGGAAGACCTCCGGATCCGGCTTGGAGGCAGTTATCATGGTGCCGTCCGTCACGGCGTCAAAAGCCTGCTCCAGTTCTGTGCGTTGCAGGATCAGCCGGGCGTTGCGGCTGGACGAGCCGACTGCCAGCCGTAGCTTCCGCTTGCGTAAAATTTCCAATACGGCACGCACCGCAGGCGGAATATCTGCCGCAGTCAGCGTTTCCAGACTTGCCCGATACAGGCTGTTCTTCCGCTCGCAGAGAGCGGCTTTTTCTTTGTCGCCGAGACGGACTTCCGGCTTTATTGCCAAAAGCCGTTCCAGACTTTCCGCACGGCTGACGCCCCGCAGACGGTCGTTGGCACCGCGGTCGAACGGAATACCCAACTCCTCCGCGATGCAGGACCACGCGCGGAAATGCAGTTCGTCGGTATGCACCAGTACGCCGTCCAGATCAAAAATAACCCCCCGGATCATGATGTTTTTCATGCTTTTTCCTCCTCCCGGAAGGTGCTGATCCGTTTCAGCCCGTCGCCGAATGCGGTCAACTGCGATTCGCTGATGCCCAGAAACGCGAGGGACGTCAGGGCACGCGGCGTGAGTGCCAGCAGATCCGGCTCGTCCCCGGTCACGATGGCGTATGCGCGCGGCAGAAGCCGCCGCATGAGCGCCGCCGCCTCCGGATTTTCCACAATATCCGCCAGCGGCGTGTTCGGTCCGAAGGGATGCACCAGCGCCGGGAGCGGAGCGCACCGGAAGCGGAAGTCTCCCGATATATCCTGGTACGCCGTCCCGTCCGGCAGGATTACCCGTGCCCTCACCCCTTCCGGGACACACCCGGACACCGTGAAGGCTGCATCCATTCCCACGCGCCAGCCGATTTCAAACCGACCGCGCGGGGATTCAAAAGCCATATCCAGCCGGTGCAGTGCCGCGCCGGGGTGCGGCTGAATCCGCGCCATGTCCCAGCCGGGGGATTCCGGCATCAAACCGGCAATCCGGCTGACCAGCGCCTCGCAGACCGAGCCGTAGGCATAATGGTTGAGCGAATTCATGCCTGTCCCGCTCAGATGTCCGTCCGGCAACAGGGAATTCCACCGCTCCCAGAAGGTGGTCGCGCCCATGTCCAGTTCATACAGCCATCCCGGCGGGGTGCGCCGGAACAGGATGCGGTAGGCGGCATCGTCCATGCCGCAATCAAACAGTACCGGCAACAGGAACGGCGTACCCAAAAAGCCGGTCTTCATGACCCAAAGATCGCGTGCCAGCCGCCGGGCAAGCCCGTCTGAGACCGCCTCGCGCGTCCGGTACAGCCGGAACGCCAGCGAGAGCACGTGTGCCGTCTGCGTGTCCACGCACAGGCGTCCGCCGGGCGTGAAATACTCATCCAGAAACGCACGCCGCACCCGGTCTGCCGCCGCTTCGTACCGGCAGACATCGGCGCTGTTTCCCAGCGCGGCTGCGGCGGACGCGCATACGGAAAGGTCGCGCCACAGGAACAGATTGGTGATATAGTCATGCTCGGTGCCTCCGTCGCGCGATTGCGGCGTCATGCCGTCCCCGGCGAGCCAATCCCCGAAGGTGAATGCCCCCCGGATCAGCCCCCGCCCTGCTTCGCGCGCAAGCAGGCAGTCCGTGTAGGTTTTCATGAGAGGATAGTGCCGCTCCAGCGCCTCCCGACTCCCGTAACGCTCGTACAGTGTCCACGGGAGAAGCACACCCACATCCGCCCATCCGGCTCCTCCCGCGCCTGCTTCCCCCTTTAGGGACGGCGTATACATGGGCAGGTCGCCGGCATAGTAGCGAACCTGCTCAATGCGCAGATCATTCAGATACTTTTCATAGAATGCCCGGCAGTCGGAGAGATAGCACGCCGTTCCGGCGAATATCCATGCATCGGCTCCCCAGCCGAGGCGCTCGTCCCGCTGCGGGCAGTCGGTCGGAATGTCCATGAAGTTGGCAAGCTGTCCCCGGCGCGCGGCGGCAATCAGTGCGCCCGGTTCCGGGCGGTCGCAGGAAAATGACAGCGTGCATTCCCCGGCGGAGGACAGAATCAGCGCCTGAAACCGCAGCCTGTCATTTTCCTGCGGGGAAAGCCCGCTGAGCCGGACGTAGCGGAATCCGAAATAGGTGAACAGCGGCTCCAGAACCCGCTCCGCTCCGTCCCCGGTCACGGTCAGTGCCGCCCGCGCCGTGCGCAGATTGTCCCGGCAGAAACAGCCGTCCTGCAACAGCTCGCCGTGCTCCATGACAAGCGTTTTTCCGTGCGGCAGTGCACCCGTGACGCGCAGGATGCCCGCCAGATTTTCGCCGAAGTCCAGCACCGTCTCGCCGGCGGGCGTCCGCAGGCGCACCGCCTCCCGGATGCCGTGCAGGCGCACGGGGGCGCCGGGCGCGTACACGCGCGTTTCGGGCAGAGTTCCGCCTGCCGGGACGCAGGCATACCCGTCCCGGCACGGGCGGGTGAAGTCCCATACCTCCCCGTCATAGACGGAGGTGGAGATCAGCGGAGTGGTGCGCGCCCGCCAGTGCGTTACGTCGGTCGTCGTGACAACCGGTACCCGCGCGCTGCCGGAGCCGTCCGGCAGATACAGCTGCGCCGACAGCAGGTACCGGTCACCCCAGACGCACCCGCCGGACGCTTCCGCTTTGTCGATACCGTAGCGCCCCCGGTACCAACCGTCCCCCAGCCAGACCGTCAGAAGATTGTCCTCCCCCGCACGCAGCAGGGCGCCGACCGGATAGGTGAACACGCGGACGTAGGCGTCGTAATCGTTACAGCCCGGCGTCAGGTAGTCCTCCCCCACCCGCACGCCGTTCAGGTATGCCCGGAACATTCCGAGTCCGGTAATCTCCAGCATTGCCCCGGCGCAGACGCCTTCCGCCCGGAAGGTCGTATACAGGGCGACAGGTCCGCGCGGACAGCGCTCCTCCGGCGTGATCCACAGGGGCGTTTCGGTTGTCTGTCGTGTCTGGCACATGGCATTCGGCTCCTTTCGCGCACGGCTTTCCGGCGTTACTTTCCAGTTTTGCCGCCCGGAGGGCAGTTTATGCCGGTTCTGTGTGCAGGATATGAAAAATACCATATTTTTAGGGGTACCAATCCGAGCGCGTTTCGATTATAATAGAGTACAGGTACTCCAGGTAAAGGCGATACCGCGCAATGCCGGAGCGCCCGCTGCGCATAGCGCGCTGCGCATAGCGCAGTGTTGCCTGAACACTGCCATGAAAGGATGCTTTGCATATGGAACTTATCGTAATCAGCCCGACCCGGCTGAAAATCATGCTGACCGAGCCGGATATGCGCCGGTACGCCCTGTCCGCCGATACGGCGGGCTGTGCCGACGGCGAAACGCGGCGATCCCTGCGGCGTTTGTTTGACGATGCCCGTAAGGAGACCGGCTTTGAGACCGAGGGGGCGCGTCTGCTCATCCAGCTGTACGCCTCGCGCACCGGCGGCTGTGAGATATTCGTCACCAAGCTGGGCGATCAGAATGCCGAGACCGAGGCGCTGAGCGCACCGGAAGAGGCGCTACTGCGGCGGGTGTTCGGAAACGCCCCGTCAGGATCAGGCGAGGGCAGGGCAGTGTCGCCGGAGTCCGCCCGGCTGACGTCCTCCTGCCCAACCTGTGTCGGCGTGCCGGCTCCGACAGAAACCGCCACGCGCCGGACAGCGCTACTGCTTCCGGATACGGAAACCCTGCTGCGTGTCTGCCGCCGCCTGTCCGGGCTGGGCTATGCGCAGGAGAGCAGTGCCTACATACTGGACGGCGGGGAATGCTGCCTGTTCCTCCGGGTTCCGGACACAACCTTCTTCCGCCTGCCGCTTGCTTTTGCTTTCCTGACCGAGTACGGACAGGAGACCGATGCCGCCCACCTGTCCGACTATCTGTCCGAGCATGGTGCGCCGCTGTGCGAATGCGGCGCGGTCGGGGAACTGGGGAAGTTATGTGACCGGTGATGGACGGAACAATCCCCGCGTGGAGTAAATCGGCGTTACCTTCAAAAGCAACGCCTTGGACAGCCGCCGGGATCACAACGTCATCGGGGGTGTTAAAAAGCTCAAAACGAGCTTTTTAACACCCCCTTGGATGGTCGGTTATGTATGCGTGTTACGAATAGAGCGGGTATTTCCGGCACAGCTCCGCGACGGTGCGGCGGCATTCCTCTGCGCTTGCCTCAAAGTCAGAGGCGGTGAGCTTGATGAGGTGCGCGACGGTTGCCATGTCCGCCTCGGTCAAACCGCGCGTGGTGACGGCGGGCGTACCCACCCGGATGCCGGAGGTCACGAAGGGCTTCTCGGGATCGTTGGGAATGGCGTTCTTGTTGACCGTGATGTGAACCTCGTCCAGCCGCAACTCCATCTCCTTGCCGGTGACGCCCATGGGGCGCAGATCGACCAGCATCAGATGGTTGTCGGTTCCGCCGGAAACAAGGTCAAAACCCTCCGCCAGCAAGGCGTCTGCCAGCGCGCGGGCGTTGCGTATGATGCGGTGCTGATAGTCCCGGAATTCCGGCTTGAGCGCCTCCCCGAAGCAGACCGCCTTGGCGGCGATGATATGCTCCAGCGGTCCGCCCTGGATGCCGGGGAAAATGGCTTTGTTTACCTTTTTGGCGATATCCTCATTATTGGTCAGGATCAGACCGCCGCGCGGTCCGCGCAGAGTTTTGTGCGTGGTCGTGGTGACGACATCCGCATAGGGCAGGGGAGAGGGATGCTCCCCGGCGGCGACCAGACCCGCGATGTGTGCCATATCCACCATCAGCAGGGCGCCGACGCTGTGCGCGATCTCTGCCATGCGCGGGAAGTCGATGACGCGGGGATAGGCGGACGCGCCCGCCACGATCAGCTTCGGGCGGACTTCCTTTGCCTGCGCTTCCAGTTTATCATAATCAATGCGGTGCGTGACGGTGTCAACGCCATAGGGGACGAAGTGATAGTACAGTCCGGAGAGGTTGACGGGGCTTCCGTGCGTCAGGTGCCCGCCGTCGGCAAGGCTCATGCCCATGACCGTGTCGCCTGCGTGCAGGAGCGCGACATATACGGCGGTGTTCGCCTGCGAGCCGGAGTGGGGCTGTACATTGGCATACGCGGCGCCGAACAGAGCCTTGGCACGCTCAATCGCAAGGTTTTCCGCAACGTCCACACAGCCGCAGCCTCCGTAGTACCGGTGTGCGGGGTACCCCTCTGCATACTTGTTGGTGAGGACACTGCCGGCGGCGGCAAGTACTGCTTCCGAAACGACATTCTCCGATGCGATAAGTTCAAGTCCGTCCTGCTCGCGCGCAAGCTCCGCCCGGACGGCAGCGGCGATTTCCGGATCGTGCGCCGTCAGGCACCGGTCGGTGCTGCGGATCCATTCATTCATGACCATGATACAACTTCCTTTCAGATTTTTGTCCTGTTCCGGCTCCGGCAGAGAGACGGACGTTACACCATATTATTATACGGGAAACGACTCAAAAAAGCAAGCCGCCTTTTTCACAAAGAAGCAAATACACGAAATTTTTTTGTATATATTATTGACAATGGGCGACACTTATGCTATAATACCGTCAAGAGTGGGAGTATGCCCACTTCGCGGAAAGACGTCCGTGTGGGTACATGGACCGACTTGGGACGGAAAGAGGGGGTTGCCAATGGAAATTGCAATAATCGCACATGATCTGAAGATGGAGCTTCTGACGCAGTTCTGTATTGCCTACTGCGGTGTTCTGAGCAAGCATAATCTGTGTGCCACCAGTACAACGGCAAAGTATATTTCCGAAGCCACCGGCCTTCAGATCGAGCGTCTGCTGACCGGCGAGCAGGGCGGGGAACAGCAGATCGCTTCGCGCATCGCGTACAACGAGATTGATGTGCTCCTGTATTTCCGTGACACCAGACCTTCTGCATACAGCGAGTCGGACAATGAGCTGCAGCGGATGTGTGATATGTACAACATCCCCGTGGCGACCAACATTGCCACCGCAGAGGTGCTGATTATGGCGCTGGATCGCGGCGACCTGGATTGGCGCGATATCCTCAACCCCCGCTCCGAGTATAACCGGAAGCGGAAGAAGCGCGCGTAAGCGCTCTTTGACAGACTGGGGCAGAGGGCTATGCCGCTTTTCTGCGGCGTGGCGTCGGAATGCTCAGGGATTGCCGAAAAAACAGTACGGACAGCCGCCGTGAGCGGTGTCCCCCCGTGCGGAACAAGCCGACCGGAATCGCGGCGCACAGAGAGGAGGGAAGGGAACCCGGTTCCCTTGCTGAGATCCTTCCCGCAGGATGCGCCGGTCGCGTACCGCCCGCACGGACAGGAGCAGGCTTTTTGCCTGCCGCCTGCTATACCCATAACCGCATACGAGTGAAACCTTCGGGTGGAACCGTGTATGGTACAGTCCGGGCGCGCCCTTTGCGGTGACGCCGGAGCGTTGGATCATGCACGCCGGAGAGCGCTGCCGCAGGGCAGTGCTTTCCGGGGTTTTGATATTTTCGAAACGGAAGCAAGGAGAGAACAGAAAGCCATGAGAATCAATTTTGGATCCACACAAATGGAATTTGATGCGCCCCTGACGGTATATGATGCCGCAGTCGCCGCGGGACTCATCAGTCGTGCCGTACTGGCGGCGCACGTGAACGGCAAGCTCTGCGCACTGACGCAGATGCTGGACGGCGATGCCGACGTCGAGCTGCTGACCTTCGCGGACGAGGACGGGAAGCACGTTTTCCGCCACACAGCTTCGCATATCCTGGCGCAGGCGGTCAAGCGTCTGTATCCGGAAACCAAGCTGACCATCGGTCCCGCCATCGAGAACGGCTTCTACTATGACTTTGACAGCGATGTTTCCTTCACGCCCGATATCCTTCACAATATCGAGGCGGAGATGAAGAAGATCGTCAAGGAGAACGAGAAGATCGAGCGCTTTGAACTGCCCCGCGCCGAAGCGATCGCGTTCATGCAGGAACACGACGAGCCGTACAAGGTGCAGCTGATTGAGGAATTGCCGGAGGGCGAAGTCATCAGCTTTTACAGGCAGGGCGAGTTCACCGACCTGTGCGCAGGACCGCACCTGTTTTCGACCGGCGCCGTCAAGGCGTTCCGGCTGACGCAGTGCACCGGCGCTTACTGGAAGGGCGATCAGAAGAACAAGATGCTCCAGCGCGTGTACGGCACGGCTTTCCCGACCAAGGAAGAGCTGAACGACTATCTTGCCGCCGTGGAGGACGCCAAGCGCCGGGATCACAACAAGATCGGGCGTGAGCTGGAATACTTCACCACGGTGGATGTGGTCGGACAGGGATTGCCCATCATCATGCCCAAGGGCGCACGTGTCATCCAAACGCTTCAGCGCTGGGTTGAGGATGTCGAGCAGGCGCGCGGCTGTCAGCTGACCAAAACACCGCTGATGGCAAAGCGGGAATTCTACAAGATTTCCGGTCACTGGGATCACTATCTGGACGGGATGTTCGTGCTGGGAGACCCCTACGACGAAACCAAGGAGTGCTTTGCCCTGCGCCCCATGACCTGCCCCTTCCAGTATCAGGTGTACCTGAACAAGAAGCGCTCCTACCGCGATCTGCCCATGCGGCTGACCGAGACTTCGACGCTGTTCCGCAACGAGGATTCCGGCGAGATGCACGGACTCATCCGCGTGCGCCAGTTCACGATCTCGGAGGGGCACTACATCCTCAAGCCCGACCAGCTGGAGGACGAGTTCCGCGGCTGTCTGGATCTGGCGAAGTACTGCCTGGAGACCGTCGGACTGCTTGACAAATGTACCTTCCGCTTCTCGCAGTGGGATCCTGCCAATCCGAAGAACAAGTATGAGGGGACGGCGGAGCAGTGGGAGGAGTCCCAGGCGCTTATGGCGAAGATCCTGGACGACCTGCACGTCAAGTACACGGTCGGCATTGACGAGGCGGCATTCTACGGTCCCAAACTGGACATCCAGTACCGCAACGTCTACGGCAAGGAGGACACGCTGGTCACGATCCAGATTGATCTCCTGCTGGCAAAGCGCTTCGGCATGACCTACGTTGATTCTGACGGACAGGAGAAGTACCCGTATATCATTCACCGTACCTCGCTCGGCTGCTACGAGCGGACGCTTGCCTACCTGCTGGAGACCTATGCCGGCGCCCTGCCGATGTGGATGGCGCCCGTGCAGGTGCGCGTCCTGCCGATGGGAGAGGGCGAGCTTGCCTACGCGCAGGGGCTGGCGGACAAGTACGCGGCTGCCGGTATGCGCGTAGAGGTCGACAGGAGCAACAACACAATCGGGTATAAGATTCGCGCCGCCCAGCAGGAGAAGATTCCGTATATGCTGGTTGTCGGCGGCAAGGAGGTCGCCTCCGGGACTGTTTCGGTCCGCTCCCGCAAGGGCGAAGTGACGAATGATGTGCCTGCCGAGGAATTCATGCTGAACGCCCTGCGCGAGATTGCGTCCAAAGCGCGCTGACAGGATCCGCTTCACAAATCACACCCAAAATCGGAGGTACTACCTTGGAACCCAACAACAACTCTACCCGGGACAGCCGGCAGGAGGATCACACGGTGCGCGAAAAGCCGCCTGTGCGGCGTATTCTGCTGACCTGCCTGCACGTGATTCTGACCGTCCTGCCGGTGGTCGCCTGCGGCACGGCAATATACCTGCATGCCGTTTACCCCAACGAAAAGCTGGAGGAACTGTGGTTCTACCTGTCCAACGGCGCGGGGGATTCCGGATCCAGCACGTTCCTGAAGGGAGCTGCTGTCGTCGGTCCGCCCTGCCTTGTCGTGATCGCACTGCTCCTGCTGCTCCAGTACGACGTTTTCCACAAGCGCCGCACGATCCGGCGCAAAGCCGGAAAGTCGGGCGCGGAAAAGGAAATCCAGATCTACCCCATCCGGCATAAATGGGCGTTTACAGCCGCCGTGTTCGTGATTCTGATCGGCATCGGATTTCAGCAGATCGGCGTCTATACCTTTGTGGCGGCGCAGTTCCGCGAATCCAATTTCATACATGACCACTATGTGGATCCGCGCGGGACGTCTACCCGGCTTTCCGACGATACTGCCGCTACGGGCGGTGACGAGCCGGTAACCGGTGAGTCGGCGACAGAGGCGCCGGCAACGGGCGAGCCGGCAACGGATAAAGACATTTGGAGTGGATACAAGAACCCGAACTATTTGGTCAAGGCGCCGGGAAAGCGCCGCAACCTGCTGGTGATCGAGGTGGAATCGTTGGAAACCACCATGTTCACGCGGGAGCAGGGCGGTGCGTGGGAGCATGATGTCATTCCGGATCTGTACCGGATGCTGTTTGACGAGGATGCCATATTCTTCGCCAGCGACGGCGGCACGCGCGGCACGCAGGATGCTTATGGCAGTACGTGGACAACCGCCTCGCTGATTGCCAATACGGCGGGCATCCCCTTCAAGGTGCCGGTCGGCATGAACAACTCCTATCACTCCAAAAATTTCCTCAAAGGCGCATACTCGCTGGGTGATGTCCTGCGGGATTTCGGATACCGCAATGTGCTGCTTTCCGGTTGCCGCACCACCTTCGGCGGCGTGGCGGAATACTTTACCTGCCATGGAAATTATGAGATCGTGGATCCCCTGAACCTGCGTTTCCGAGCGGGTGCCGAAACTTATTTCAGCAGGCCGATTCCCAAGTCGCAGAAGAATGAGTGGGGCTTCTCGGACGAATTTACCTTTGATGTGGCGAAGGACTTTCTGACGCTCCAGGGTGACATTTCCGACCAGCCGTGGCATTTGCTCATCAGCACCATTGACACGCACTTCACCGGTTACACCTATGAGGCGGATCCCGAAAGAGGCTACAAGGGAAGCGTGACTTCGTTTGACCGTCAGCTGGAGAACGTTTACGCTACCACTGCCCGCAGTATCGTGGAGTTCGTGCAGTGGGTCAAGCAGCAGCCGTTCTATGAAAACACCACGGTTGTCATCATCGGCGACCACGTGAATATGCTAAACAGCTTTTGCGACAAGAGCGATGCCGATCTGCGCGGGCGGTACAATCTGATCCTCAACTCTGCCGTGACTACAACCAATACCAAGAATCGCTCCTTCACGGCGCTTGATTTCTTCCCCACCATGCTGGCGGCGGCTGGCTTTACCATTGAGGGCGACCGGCTGGGGTTGGGTGCAAACCTGTTCTCTGACCGTCCTACGCTGGCGGAGACATATGGGCTTTCCTTCATGAACGATGAGTTGGAAAAGAAATCCGATTTCTATATCGACTATATCATGGGGCGCGAGGACTACGAGGATCTGGAATCCAGAGCGGATAAAGAATAGGCTAAGGACGGACTGACTGAATCAGCCTGTCAAGCGGCAAAAGCCGGGCGGAGATTCCGCCCGGCTTTTGCCGCTTTGCTATTTTCCGATTTCGTTCTTTCAGACAACAACGCCGTACACTTTGCCGTATATCGTGCCGCCGACGTGCCCCCGGACATCTCCCATGACATCGCCCCGGATATCTCCGCCGATGTCGGCGCCTTCCGTTATATCGCCGTTGATGTTTCCCCGGATGTTTCCGCCGACTGTGCCGACCACATCGCCGTCCACGTCGCCTTCCAGATCGCCGCCGATAGCACCGTTCAGCCTGCCAAGAATTTTTCCGCTGAAATCTCCGCCGATAGCCCCGTCGAGATCCCCGTCCAGCACGCCGCAGAAATTTCCGCCGACGTTGCCGGTCAGGTTACCCAGCACGGTCCCCGTGAAGTCACCCCCCACGCAACCGGAAAGGTTGCCGTCCAGCAGACCTTCGAAATCTCCGCCGACCGTTCCGGAAAGGTCACCCCACAGCTGTCTCGCGCATACATCGCCGCCGACTGCGCCCTCCAGATTCCCATCCAAAAGATCGCTCTGATAGTCTCCGCCTATGGAACCGCGCAGGTCACCCATGATTCTTCCGGACATATCGCCGCCGATACTGCCGGTCAGATCGCTGTCGAGAACACCCTGGAAATCTCCTTCTACCGTGCCGTCCAGGTACCCCAGCAGTGTGGTACGCACGTCCCCTCCGATCGTTCCGTGCAGGTTCCCATGCACCTCGCGGGTCAGCAGGTCGCCTTCCACGGTGCTGTTTATGTCGCCGTATACGGGACCCAGAATGTCCCCCTGCACGCATTCGGTCAGCGTTCCGCGGATGGGTCGGACGATATCCCCCTCACCGAAATTCCGCAGGGAACGTGTGTACTCTGCATCGCCCTGCCGCTTCAGCTCCCGCCGTTGCCGGTCAGCTTCGCGGGATTTGCGATCCTGCTCCCGCCGTTTGCGGTCTGCCTCGCGGCGCTGGCGGTCGTTTACCCGCCGGGAAAACCAAGCCTGCCGCTCGGCGGTATCCTGTATCAGAGTCACGCGCTGATCGTTGATCCGGGTGCAGTTGCAGGGCGCGTTGCCGCGGCTGTCACCGTTCCCGTTCCGTCCCCGCTTCGCCGATGCATTTCTTCCTGAGGCGGACTGCGCCTGCCTTATCCCCTCGCGGAACTTCTCCCGGACATTGACTCCCTGCACACCCAGGCTCTCCAGAATGCTCTGCACCATGCCCATTGCCTCTTCGGCTTCTTGCATGGCACCGGTGAATGCTTCCCACTGCATGGCGTTCATGCCGGAAGTCCCGTCATCCTCGTCATCGTCATCGTCATCGTCCCGGTATTCCTCTGCGGCGTTGGCGAAGTCCTCCGCATTGGCGGCGTACTCTTCTGCCTCATCGGCGGCACACCAGGCATCAGCCGCGGCGCACCGGGCATCCTCTGCCGCATTCTGTATGGCAGCCATCTGTTCGCGCATCTCCTGACGGAAGGCTTCCAACTCCTCGTGCTCGGCGGTATCCAGCAGCCGCTCGGCTTCTTCCGCCGTAATGCTGCCGTTTTCCAGCAGCTGCAGAATTTCCAATTTGTTTCCCATGTTCTGAACCTCTCTTTCTTCCTCACATTCCTGTGTTTGATTTTTTGTCCGGGGGAACGGTCACTTTACTTCAACTTCTCCAAAAGAGCAGGAGACATTGATATACACAGTCGGTGTGCCGGCATCCTTCGGCTTTTTGCGCTTGTTCTCACAGCCGCCGAAGGAGCAGACGGGGGCGATCTCTGCCCGAACGCCTGCCGGCAGCAGGATCGTCAGCTGACCGAAGGAGCAGTTCGCATCAATCACCGAATTGTCCTGCACCAACGCCTCGCGCAGGTCAAAGGTCATCTCGCCGAAAGCGACTTCCAGCGTAGCGCTGGTAAAGCTCTTTCCTGCCATATCGTAAGTCTGACTGCCAAAGCGAACCGTGTAGTCTGTTCCGTCCCCGGCAGACATACTGACTTCCGCGAAGGAGCCGTGCGTCCATTTTTCCATACGGCGGTACATCCGGCGCATCTTCCAACGGCGGAACAGCGGGTTCAGCAGGATGCGCAGTCCGATCAAAATCAGCAGAACGCCCAGAACAACGACCAGTGCCTTCCGCATGGGCAGGACGTCCAGCTTGGAGAGGAGGATCAGCGCACCGCCGCCCAGACACAGTGCCCAGAACCACGACCACGGATTGCGGAGCAGGAAATAGACGGCAGGCACGATCAGGAACAGGGAGCCCCAGCCGGGGAAGAACAGCGTGAAGTTTTCCCACGGCAGGAATGAAACCTGATTGCCAATGTACCCGACGCCGACGCCGATGACGCACAGGGCAAGGAACAGGCGTGCAAGGTACCTGCGGACGGCGCCGCCGGAGATCTTGTCGTAATCGGAATAACGGTAACTCATGGTGAATACCTTCCTTTCATGTGACAGCACGGCTGTCTTTTTGGTTTTGGGGATCTTACAGTCCGCGCAGGCGGGATGCCGCTTCGGTGGCGGTGATGCGGTGCTGGGCAAGCAGATTCAGAATATCCCGCCTTGCCTGCGCCTTGTCGGGCGTTTCGGCGTTGTCCGGTTGCGCAGCCCGTGCGGCGGGGGTTGTCTGCTCGGGCGCATCGGGTGTGCTCAGCCCCAGCGATGCAATCAACCCGTCCAGTGCCGCCCGGACGGTGGGGTAGGATACGCCCATTTCGCGTTCCACGTCCTTGATGCTGCCCCGGTTCTTGATGAAGGTCAGCAGGAAGCGGGATTCCTCCTGGGACAGCTCGCAGAAACGGCAACCGGAAAATTCTCCCTCCAGCCGGGAGCCGCAGGTCGGGCAGGACAACTGCGTGACGGTCAGCTTGCCCTCGCAGATGGGGCACTTGTGTGGCATACGGTACATTCGGTACGTCTCCTTTCGGCAGGCAGGGACGCTCCGGTACGGATTCCCGGGGGTGCGATGCCCTGCGTTACGTGCAGTATAGCACATAAAATTCATTTTGTCAATGTATTTGATAAAGATTTTTAATTTCGAAATCAATTTTATTTATTTTTAGCGCATTCGGGGTGTCTCCGCCTCTGAAGCATCCGTAACAGGAAACGACCGCCATGCCGGGACGGCATGGCGGTCGTTTCAAGGTAATACCGCCAAGGCATTCACTGTGCATTGCGCGGTATGGAGAGCGGGTTACTGCGCCTCAACCCACGGCACGTTCGCGCCTTCGGTCAGGCGGGTGACGCCGAGGCGGTGGCAGTCACGGTAAAAGAGGTCGCAGAGGGCATCAAAGCGGGCAGGATAGGAGAATTCACCCCGTTTGGCGTCCAGCTTGAACCAGCGGTGGCACAGCCCGCTGCGCTCCACATGGGAGGCGCACAGGGCGGAGGAAATGCCGTCCGGGACATCGCCGCCTTCGCGCGCGGCACGGTAGGCATCTGCCCACAGGCGATCCAGCATGGTAAGCTCTTCGTCCGAAATGAGATCGTTCCAGAGAGCGGCGGCGCTGATGACCAGATTGAAATGAACATCCCGTACCTTGTCCCGGATGAAGGTCAGATACTGCCGTACATATGGCGCACCGCCGCCGTAGTAGGCGTTCAGGAAGGACTCTGTGCCGGACTCTACGTCAAATTCGGGATTCCAGAGCAGATTGGCAAGCAGGTAGGCACGCAACTCGCCGAACTCGCCGGACAGACCTTCGTTATAGTTGCCCTGCTCGAACACGCCGCAGACGTTGTGGTCGCGGAAGAAGCGGATGTTGTCCTGCAACGTCTGGAAGTTCGGGTACGGGTTGAGGTATTGGGCAAAGTCCGTGGTATAATCCCAGATATACAGCTGACGGCATATCTGCGACCAGCCGCGGATGGCATCTGCCGAACCGGCGTTGTTGGCGCAGTCGGAGATCGGGTGCGAGGAGCAACCGCCGGTACACATCCGGATGGCGACATTGTGCCGGGGATGCGTCAGCTTGGGCGGCTGAGTCGAGTACTGATACGCCAGCGTGTCGAAGGTGACTTCCGGGAATTCCGGCTCCAGTGCCTCCGCAACGGCGTTGACGAAGCGGATCAGCGAGCCGGAAGGCGCGCCTTCCTCCTCGTTGACCGCCCGGCAGGCAGGGCAGGTGCAGTAGGAGCCGATGACGAAGCTGTCATTCTGCGAGACCGACACCAGCCGCGCCTCCGGATTGTCACGGAGCCACGAGCGGATGCCCTCGATCATAATGCGCAGGACATCGGGGTTGGACAGGCAGGGCTGACTGTACAGGTGCTTTGCAGTCCGTTTGCCGTCGATCAGCGCGTAGTATTCGGGATGTTCGGCGAAATACTTTTCAGGCGGGAGCAGCAGGTCGAAGGTATGCACGAAGTGCGGTCCGGCGTAGCCGATGCCGCCGCCGACTTCGGCTGTCAGATGGCGGATGTGCTGACCTGATTTCAGTCCCGTTCCGTTGATGCGCAGCTTGACGGCGGTCAGCGGATCGGTGGTGCCGATCCAGTACAGGTCGCGGTAGGCAAACGGGGATGCCTCGGTCACATCCAACCCGTCAGGCAGAGACAGCTCCGCCGGGTGGGGAATCACCTCGGCGTCATGGGCGAAGAAGCGGCAGCCGAAACGCTCGGCAAGGGCGAACACGGCGTACAGCACCCCGCGTCCGTTCTGCCCGACAAGGTGCAGGTCGCTGCCCCGCACAACCAGCCGGAAGGCGTCCGGCGGCATAGAAGGGTCAGTCCGCAGGATGATCGCGGGTGCGGACTGGCTCCGCGCCTCGGTGATGCCGCAGAGTGCGTTCAGATAGTGCAGAAGCTGTGCGGCGGCAGTCTCATACACGGCACCTTCCGGGCGAAGAACGCGGACGGCGGTGTCTCTTTGCAGAGTCCAGGAGTTGCTCATGGTATTTCCTCCGATAAAATAAGTATGTGGTTTCTGTGTATCCGGAGCGTCAAGGAAACGCTGCAGATCAGCGGCTCCTTAAGGCATTACCGCGCAATTCCGATGGTGCAATTGCGCAGTCGGGATTTTTCGTCAGACAATACAAAAATTCGCAGGCTGTAGTAGAGCTACTGACAAGAATTTTTGTGAAGTATGACGGAAAAGACGCAAGCAAGTGTGCCATGCGTGGATTGCGCGGTAATGCCTTAAACTTCCGGTGTATCGTCCCGGCGGCGCTTGCCGTGCAGGAAAGCGCAGGCGGCAGCGGCGGCAAGCGGCATAAGTGCCGGCACCGCCGAACGACATCCGCCGGAGGATGTGCCGGTTTCGGATTCGGTTTCCGTGACGGTGGCTTGGGTGCTGTCCGTGTCGGTGGCAACAGTCTCTGAGGCGGTCTGCGCGGGGGCGGCGGTGAAAACGTACTTGAAGCGTCCGCCCGGTGCGGTATCGCCGCTGGAGTAGAAGTCCATCACGTCCCCGTCCGCCTGCGCGTTGTCGCTCCATTTGAATGCCAGCGTAAAGGTGTCGCTCTCCAGTCCCAATGCCGCGCGCGGCACTGTGATGACAAGCCGATCCTCCGTGACGGCGTAGGCGAGACTGCCTGCTGCTTCAAAATTCCAGCCGCCGGTGAATCTTTCCAGTGTTGCCTTTCCGTTTTCCGGGCTTTGGCGGTTGATGATGTACTCAAAGGTTTCCCAGCTCTGCTCACTTTCCCCGACATCCAGGAACAGACGCATCCATGCCTTGTCGGTTTCCGGCGAGAGAGGGCGCGCCGTGCGCACATAGAAGTACAGGTTTTCGCGGTCATACGTGACGCGGGATTCCACAATGTCGTTACGACCGGTGCGGTTTTCGTAGTGGTAGCCGCGGTAACCGTCCGCGTTGCGCTCCAGCGTGTTGCCTGCGTAGCTGCGGAAAACGGGGGATACGCTGTCCCAATCAATCGCGGAACCGGAAGCGATGCCCGTGCTGGGTGCATCGGGCGTGGGGATGCCCTTGAAGCGGCGGATGTAGGAGACCATCTGGTAGTAGAAATGATCCTTCAGAACACCGGTAGAAGGCTCGATGTCGCGGGAGAAGCCGTCCAGCGCGTTGTCCGGAATGGCGTTGGGATCGCCCCACATCTCCCGCGTGCGTCCTGCTTCCCACTCGTTCCAGCCGGTGATGTAGATGAACGTGGGGTCTACCGAAAGGGCGTACTCCCACTGTTCGGCAAAGTTCAGCCCGTGCGTGATGGCGTACTCGCTGCTGTCGGGACCGTTGGCGTGGGTATAGCCGCGTCCGAATACGTGATCCCCTGCGTTCATGGCAGTCAGTCCCTTGCCGGCAGACCAGTTCTGCGCTACCGAGACGCACATCTCCTCCACCGTGTCGGTTCCCTTGCGCATCATCTTTGCCTGCGGGTAGATGGAGATCCATTTCCATGCCGTATTGTGGCGATGCCCGTTGTCGGGCACAAACTTGACGCCGTTACTGCCCTCGTGCGGCAGGATGAGGTCATTCTCGGTGGTGTAGCTGGGATTGATTACGCGGAAGGTGAAGAATTCCTGCGCATCGGTGCGCTTTTTGGAACGGAGCTGCGTGGGATTGCCGAGCAGGAGCGGTTTGCCCTCCCAGCGGAACCACAGATCCTCATACAGCCCCTTGGCATAGATTCTGTCATACAGCTCAATGATCTGATCCGCCGCCTGATCGGCATAATACATATTCAGCATGGCGGAGATCTGCGGCGTTTTCACGCCGTCGGCGCGTGCCTCCGCCCAGACCTCACACAGCGTCAGGATGGCGCCGATGAAGTTTTCCGTTCCGTTGGTGTTGTCGAAGAACACGACATCCACCCCGGCGTCTGCCAGAAGCTCTGCGTGCTTGCGCAGAACCCAGCGGTCGATGCCGTTGTTATAGTAGCCGAACAGCGGCTCGTTCCAGAAACAGGTTGTGACGCCGCCCCACGCGGGGTGGTCGTAATCACGGACGGCTTCGGGGTATTTGGCGACGATCTCGCTCACGTTGACAATGTCGCCCTGCGTTTTTGCCAGCGACGCGTGCCATGTGTGGTAGAACAGCCCGACATATTTTCCCTCACGGACGCCGCCGGCAGTCTTGCTGTCCGGCAGTGTGCGCCCCAGCCCATCGGTTGCCGCCCATGCACCGGAGCTGACAAAATCCTGCGCATTGGGCGTGGATGGCTTTTCCGTGGAAATGTCGGTGCCGGTCAGCCGGCTGACCAGCGAAAGCCCGGAGGCAGACGTGTGCAGGTAGGTCACGGAACGGTCGGTGCGCGCTTCGCGCATCTCGACCGCGAGGCTGTCTGATCCGCCGGACAGCACCAGCAGGTACTCCCCGGCTTTGAAATCGCCGGGAAGCGTCACCCAACTGCCGCGTCTGATCCCGGTGACGGTCGCACCGGCGCACGGCTTTTCGGCGATGCTCTTGGCATAATTGCCTGCCCACGCATACAGGGACAGCGTCAGACTTCCGCCTTCGGCGGGGACGGCGGAGACGTACACCTCGCAGCCTGTAAAGGCGGACGCCGCCCGGAACTGCACGCCGTAGGTATCGGTGTTGCCCATGGCGTAGGTCACGGTGTCCCCTGCCGGGTAGAGATCTCCGACGGTGGGCTTAATTTCCTCGGCATCCGGCTGTGCCGGGCTGAGCGGCAGGAGCGGGCTGCCTGTTCCGCCTGCGCAGGTCAGCGTGATGCGGGCGCAGGACGCAACCTCCGTGTCGTCTGCAAAGTTGCGGGCACGGGCAGAGGTGCCCGAGAGCGACCAGAAGCCGACCTCCTCCGCGGCGGAATCCGATGTGTTGATGATGTAAAGCAGGTATTCGCCTGCCGGGTACGTTCCGTCTGCCTCCATGCGCAGCACCGAGTTGTCGGGGAAATTGATGAACTCCTTGGTGTCGATCGGATCCCCCGAACGGGTGGTATCGTAGGAGCTGTTCCACGGGTACAGGGCAAACCGCAGGGAACCGATGTTGTTGTTCCAGCTTGCACCCAGCAGGGAAATGGTAGAAAACGGAACCGCTGTGCGGAACTGCACGGCGTAGGAGCCGCGCACCTGTGTCGCGGAGCCCGCCATGCCCTGGTCGAACAGATCGACGTCCACTGATTCGCGCAGACTGATGTCCACTCCGACCGGTGCGAGTTTGAGCGCGCGGATATTGGGACCGGCTGTGCGGCAGTCTACACGTATGACCTGCTCGCCTGCCTCCAACCGGATGGTTGCCTCGGAGCTGTCCACAAAGTCGCGCCAGCCGCGTCCGGGAACGGTATTGTTCAGATCGACGGACGCATCACCGCAGGACACGGTGTAGCTCCCGGTGCTGTCCAGCCAGCCGAAGGAAAAGCAGAAGTGATAGTCGCCTGCTTTTTCGACGGAAACCGGGATGGTAAACCAGTCGCCCGGACGCACGCCGTCAAAGTAAGGGTCGCCAAGCGATGCCTCGCGGTACAGGTTCCCGCCGTGTGCATCGCTCTGCTCGGATACATAGATAACCGTTGGAGCGGAAGCGGATATCGACACCCGTTCTGCGGCTGAAGCGGGGAGCGGCTGGATCGGGAGTCCCGCCGCCGTCAGCAGACAGGCGAGCAGGAATGTCGGTATACGGAACTTGTTTCGTGTCTTCATGGGAAGTCTCCTTTCAACCGGAAAAATCATTCGGAACCTGTCGCCATTGTATCATACAGCCGCCGAGATGTCAATAGTCCGGTGCAAAACATGACGGTTTCTTTTTTGCCGTGAATTCCCGAAGTAAATTCCACTGTGAAATTTACTTCGGGAATTCACTCTCATAATCTCACCACGCAATTTTTTGCAAAACCCCTTGACAAACCGAAAAATGTATGGTATACTATCCCAGCAATGAAGTGAAGCTGCCTGGCTTCCACCGTACCGCCGCGGAGCGTGTCCGGTCAATATCCCGCGTTCGGTTCTGTTCGGACGCGCGGAATGGAGTGCTTCTCCCCCGCACGTGGGGAGGCGCCGCGCCGGGCTGTTTGCTTCGGAGCGGCTTATTTTTTGGAAATCTCTGCGGAAATTTCCGCTGTTCCCGCATGGCGGTGGCATCATTGCCGCGCCTGCCGCAAACGGAATGCCCGGGAGATCTCCTTACGAAAAATCAAAAACAAAATCAGGCAAGCAAGAGGAGGTGCGTACCCATAGGCACGAATGCAAAGGAGACCCAGACTCTCATCAATGAGGCTATTGATGTACGGGAGGTTCGGGTCGTCGACGCAGAGGGACAGCCGCTCGGGATCATGAGTTCCCGCGAGGCGCTCAGACTGGCTTACGACAAGGATATGGATCTGGTTCTGATTGCTCCCCAGGCGCAGCCGCCGGTCTGCAAGATCATGGACTACGGCAAGTACTGCTTTGAGAAGCAGAAGCGCGAAAAGGAAGCCAAGAAGAAGCAGCAGACCGTCGAGCTGAAGGAGATTCAGATCTCCTACCGCATCGACACGCATGACTATGAGACCAAACTCAATCAGGCACGCAAGTTCCTGTCCTCCGGCAATAAGGTCCGGGTGGTCATGAAGTTCCGCGGGCGTGAGATGAGCCATATGGCGATGGGACGGGATATTCTGGAAAAGTTTCTGGCGGATACCCACGAGGTGGGGAGCTGCGACAAGAAGCCGGTTCTGGAAGGACGTTTCATGAGCATGGTCATCAATCCGCTTTCCAACAAAGCCAAGTAAAGTCCGTGTGCCGCACCTGCGGAACACGGTTCCGCAGGGCAGAGGATTGCGCTGCCTGTCAGACAGGGAACAGCCCGATGCGGGAGTTCCCGTAAGCCGTCCGGCTCGTACTTCCGCAGGGAGCCGGACGGCTCTGCACGGTTCATGATTCAGCCCGCCCGCAGGCGGGGTTCCATGATAGACCTGCACAAGACGCGGGTCACAAATATTATGAAAGAAGGATAACCAAAATGGGAAAGGTTAAGACACATCGCGCTTCCGCCAAGAGATTCTCCGTGACCGGAACCGGCAAGGTGAAGATCTTCCACAGCTCTCACCGCCACAATCTGGGCAAGAAGCCCTCCAAGAGAAAGAGAAATCTGCGCAGCTCCGCGATCCTGAGCGAAGCGATGACCGCTAATGTCCGCGCCCTGATCCAGAAGTAAGATCGGCAGGACGACCTGATAACAGTATAGGAGGAAACGAAAAATGGCAAGAATCAAGGGCGCGATGATGACCCGCAAGAGAAGAAATAAGGTTCTGAAGGCAGCCAAGGGCTACTGGGGAAGCAAGTCGAAGCACTTCAAGATGGCGAAGGAAGCCGTCATGAAGAGCGGCAACTATGCCTTTGCCGGTCGCCGCAGAAAGAAGAGAGACTTCCGCCGCCTGTGGATCACCCGTATCTCCGCCGGTTGCAAGACCAACGGAATGAACTACTCCAGCTTCATGAACGGGCTGAAGAAGGCGGGCGTTACCCTGAACCGCAAGATGCTTTCCGAGATCGCCATCGCCGATCCCGCCGCTTTCACCGCTCTGTGCGAGCAGGCGAAGGCTGCTCTGTAATTCACCCGCACGACAAAACCCGGTGACAGAAAACCGGGTTTTTGTCATGATGGAGGGGATCTCCGCATGTCCCGTACCGCCTGCCCGGCGCGCGCAGGACAGCCGGGAAGCCCCGGAAAGGAACCGATATGCCCTTTTCCTTTACCGAAGCGCCGATCGCCTCGCGGCAGAACCGGCGCATTGTCGGTCTGTGCAAGCTCGCCGACCGGGGGGAGCGTGAGCGCACGGGACTGTTCCGTTTTGACGGCGTCAAACTGCTGTGCGAGGCTGTCCGCCGGGAGGTGCCGCTGACGGCAGTCTTTGTCCGCGCGGGCAGTGCCGGACGCGTGACGGAACGTATGGCGGAGCTGTACGGATTGGAGCCGGACGCGCTCGGCTGTCCGGCGTATGCCGTGGAGAACAGCCTGTTTGACCGGATTTCGGAAGAAAATGCACCCGAGGGCGTGATTTGTGTGGCAAAGGCTCTTGACAAACGCCACAAAATGTATACAATAAATGGGAAGGACTTTCCCCCCGTCCCGGCAGGACCCGCCGTCCTGCTGGAATCGCTCCGGGATCCGGTCAACGTCGGGGCAGTCATCCGCACTGCCGCGGCGCTGGGTGTCGGATGCCTGATCCTCAGCAGGGACTGCGCCGACATCTACCATCCGCGCACGATCCGTGCTGCTATGGGGACACTGTTCTCCATGACGGTTCTGCGCGTGGATGACCTTGCCGCCGCGATAGTCGGGCTGCGTCGATCCGGTCGCCGGGTGTATGCCGCCGCGCTGGATGCGGATGCCGTTCGGCTGGGGACGTTCGCCTTCGGTGCGGAGGACTGCGTCGTGATTGGCAACGAGGGGCACGGGCTGTCGCCTGCCGTGATTGATGCCTGCGACCACAGTGTGTATATTCCCATGCAGGGCGATACGGAATCGCTCAACGCCTCGGTGGCGGCGGCACTGCTCATGTGGGAGCTCCACAGGGGCAGGCGGGAGGGCTGAGCGGCAGGGAAAGCCGAAGCACCCTTTCAGGCGCGTTCCTGATCTGCACAACCTCATAAAATCAACGTTTCCCCGAGAACCGAAAGGAGACTGCGTTATGCCACAGGACAGACTGTTTGATATCTGGTTCGCACTCCGGGTCGGAATTGCCAGCCGGGAGTTTTCGGCTGTGCTGGATTCCTATGAGTCCACCTACCAGCTGTTCAATGCCGACGCCGCCGAGCTGGAGCAGCTCCCCTGCGGCGAGCGACTGCGGACTGCGCTGGGCGACAAGAGCCTGGACGAGGCATACCGCATCAAAAGCTACTGCGAAAAGGCAGGCGTCCGCCTCCTGTTCTGGCGGGACGCCGAGTACCCTGCCAGCCTGCGGACACTGCTTGATCCACCCGTCCTGCTCTACTGCCTCGGCAGACTGCCGGACTTTTCCCGGTGCCTGTGCATCAGCATCGTCGGGACGCGCACCATGAGCGAATACGGCAAACGCATGGCGTATAAAATAGGCTATGAGCTGGCGGCAGCAGGCACCGTGCCCGTATCGGGCATGGCGCTGGGTTGTGACGGCGTGGCGACAGCCGGTGCCTTGGCGGCAGGCGGACATCCGGTCGCCGTGCTGGGCAGCGGCATTGATATCGTGTACCCGTCCGGGCACCTGACGCTGTACAGGGAGCTGACCGCGTATGGCACCGTTATGACCGAATACCCGCCCGGAACGCCGCCGGAGGGACGCAATTTTCCTGTCCGCAACCGCATAATCAGCGGGCTGTCGCAGGGAACCGTGGTCGTGGAGGCGGATGAGCACTCCGGCGCACTGATTACCGCCCGCACCGCTATCCTGCAGGGGCGGGACATCTTTGCGGTGCCCGGCAACGTCGGGGAAGTCAATTCCTCCGGCACCAACGCTCTGTTACGGGACGGCGCGTCCATGGTACTGAGCGCACGGGACATTCTGGACGCGTATGCGTTCCTGTACCGCGACAATATCAACTGGGTGGGGCTGACCCGCGCCGAACAGCGTTCCGAGCCGGATGATGACGCCCTGCGGCGGTACGAAATCCAGACCCGCACCGTGTCCGCCCGTGACCCGGGGACGCGGCGGGACGGCGCCAACCGCCCGATGCGGCGCGCCCCGGCGCCGGCGCCGGAACAGACCGGACACATCGCCCCCGCGCCGGAACCTGCGGCACGCAGGCAGGAGCCTGCCCCGGACGTCACACGCACGCCTGTGACAGACAGCGACCGCTCCGGAAAGGCGCTGGAATCGCTGAACGAGACACAGCGTGCCGTGTTCCTCGCCATGCCGCTGGATCACGCCGTTCCGGTGGATGCGCTGATGCGGGAGGGCTTCTCCATGGGAGACGTCCTTGCCGCCATGACCGTGCTGGAGATCCGGGGACTCATTACGTCCCTGCCCGGCGGGCTGTACGCGCGCCGCTGAGCGGTGCAGAATACCGCCCGATGTCCGGACAGTACGCATCGGTTCCGCCGTCATTGCGCGGTATCGCCCATAGCATCTTCCCCTGACACGGGGATTACATCATACATGAAAGGAAACCGTATGGCAAATCTGGTTATCGTGGAGTCGCCCTCCAAGGCGAGCACCATCAAGGGCTATCTCGGCTCCAACTACAAGGTGGTAGCTTCGGTGGGTCACGTCCGTGATCTTCCCAAAAGCACCCTCGGCGTTGACATTGAGAATCATTTTCAGGCACACTATATCAATATCCGCGGCAAGGGCGATCTCATCAAGGAGATACGTAAGGAAGCCAAAGCCGCCGGCAAGGTCTTTCTTGCAACCGACCCGGACCGCGAGGGGGAGGCAATCTCGTGGCACCTTGCGAATGCACTGGGCATCCCGGTGGAGCAGGTACAGCGCGTGACATTCAATGAGATCACCAAATCCGTGGTCAAGGCGTCCATCAAACAGCCCCGCCCGCTGGACATGAACCTGGTCAATGCCCAGCAGACCCGCCGTATTCTGGATCGCATTGTGGGCTATAAGCTGTCCCCGTACCTGTGGAAGACCGTGCGGAGCGGTCTGTCCGCCGGGCGTGTGCAGTCGGTGGCGACCAAGCTGATCGTGGACAGGGAGAACGAGATCCGCGCCTTTGTGCCGGAGGAATACTGGACGGTGGATGCGGTTCTGCTTTGCGCCGACGGAAAATCCGTCCGGGTGCGCTTTGTCGGCAACCGGGAGGGCAAGGTGCGCTTGACCTGTGAGGCGGATGCCCGGCGCGTCGTGGACGACGTGACCGGCGGAACCTTCTCGGTCGCATCGGTCAAACGGGCGACCCGCCGGAAGAATCCGCCCCCGCCCTTTACCACTTCCACCATGCAGCAGGAAGCATCCCGCAAGCTGAATTTCCAGTCCTCCCGCGTCATGCGCGTGGCGCAGGAACTGTACGAGGGTGTCAACATCGGCGCGGAACTGGGCGGCACGCAGGGTCTTATCACCTACATGCGTACCGATTCCCTCCGCGTTTCCGCAGAGGCGCAGACCGCCGCCGCCGAGTTGATCCGCGGGAGATACGGCGAGCGGTACTGCCCCGAAACACCCCGCGTATACAAGGCGCGCGCCGGTGCGCAGGACGCACACGAGGCGATCCGCCCGGCACGGGTGGAGATTGAGCCTGCCATGGTGCGCAAGTCCCTGACGCCTGACCAGTACCGACTGTATAAGCTTATCTGGGAGCGCTTTGTCGCCAGCCAGATGGAATCCGCCGAGCTGGAAACGCTGACGGTCGATCTGGAATGCAGTGGCTGGGTGTTCCGCGCGAGCGGATATACCGTGACGTTCCCCGGCTATATGGCAGTCTACGAGGAGGCAGCCGATGACGGTCAGCGTAACCGCCGGGCGGACGACCCGGAGGAGCAGCGCGACCTGCGCATTCCGCCCCTGCGTGAGGGGGAGCGGTTGCCCTGTACGGCGGTCGAGCCGGGCAGACACTTCACGGAGCCGCCCCCGCGCTACACCGAGGGCTCCTTTATCAAACTGCTGGAGGAAAAGGGGATCGGACGTCCGAGCACCTTTGCCACCATCGTGTCCACCATCACCACGCGCGGCTACGTCAAGCGCGAGGGAAAAGCGCTGGTGCCGACTCAGCTGGGCGAGGTGACCAACGATATCATGCTCCGGAATTTTGCCACCATTGTGGACGAGCATTTCACCGCCCGCATGGAGAACGACCTGGACGGGATCGAGGAAGGCAAGGAGAGCATGGAGGACGTGCTGAGCCGGTTCTGGAACGGCTTTGAGAAGCAGCTGGAGCAGGCGGAAAAGCAGATAGGATCGGTCAGCGTTTCGCTGCCGGTTGAGGAGACGGACTTTGTCTGCGACAAGTGCGGAAGCCGCATGATCGTCAAGAACGGTCGGTTCGGCAAGTTTGCCGCCTGCCCGAACTACCCCACCTGTAAATCCACCCGTCCGCTGACTGACCCGGTCAAGAATCCCGCTGAGGCGGCACCGACCGGTATGAAGTGCGAGCTGTGCGGCGCGGATATGGTTCTGCGTTCCGGACGCTATGGATCCTTCTATGCCTGCTCGCGGTATCCGGAATGCAAATTCACAAAGCAGAAGACCAAGGAGATCGGCGTTCCGTGCCCCAAGTGCGGCGGACAGATCGTGATGAAGAACGGGCGTAACCGCGCGGTATTCTACTCCTGTGAAAACTACCCGAAGTGCGATTTTTCCTCGTGGGATATGCCGACCAAGGAAAAATGCCCGCAGTGCGGCGGAATGCTGTTCCGCAAGAAGGGGAAGCCGCTGCTGGTCTGCCATGCGGAGGGATGCGGCTACTCGCGCCCGTATGAGCTGGAGGACACACCGCCCGTCCGGGACGGCGGAGGGAGCGAGGCGTGAGTATGCCGACTATCCACGTGTACGGAGCCGGGCTTGCCGGCTCCGAGGCGGCATGGCAGGCGGCGCGACAGGGAGTTGACGTTGTTCTGCATGAGATGAAGCCGCACAAGATGACGCCTGCCCACCACAGCCGGGGGTTTGCGGAGCTGGTCTGCTCCAACTCCCTGCGCTCCGACCGGGTGAGCAACGCCGTCGGACTGCTCAAGGAAGAACTGTCCCGGATGGGCTCGCTCATCATGGAGGCGGCACGCGCCACGCAGGTTGCCGCCGGCTCGGCACTGGCGGTAGACCGGGACAGATTCTCGGCGTATATTACGGAAAAGCTCTGTGCCAATCCCCGCATCACGGTCCTGGAGGAGGAGGTGTCCGCTATCCCGGACGGGCAGATTACCGTTGTCGCAACGGGGCCGCTGACCTCCGACCCGATGGCGGCATATATCCGGGCGCACTTTGCCGGAGACGGACTGCACTTCTTTGATGCGGTGGCGCCCATTGTGGACGCTTCCACCATCAATATGGATATCGCCTTCTTTGCGTCCCGCTACAACAAGGGGGACGCGGATTATATCAACTGCCCCATGACACGTGAGCAGTACGATGCATTCTATCAGGCACTGATCGGTGCCGAGGAGGCGCCGCTCAAGGAGTTTGACCGGGATCTGCAAAAGGAGCTGAAGGTGTTTGAGGGCTGTATGCCGGTCGAGGTCATGGCGCGGCGCGGGTATGATACGCTCTGCTACGGTCCGCTCAAGCCGGTCGGACTGACCGACCCGCGCACGGGTGCGCATTCCTTCGCCGTGGTGCAGCTGCGGCGGGAGAATCAGGAGGGCACCATGTACAATCTGGTCGGTTTCCAGACCCACCTGACATTCCCGGAACAGCGGCGCGTGTTTCGCCTGATCCCCGGACTGGAGAATGCGGAATTCCTTCGCTATGGCGTCATGCACCGCAACACCTACCTTCCCTCGCCGGATATGCTGGAACCGGATTACTCCGTGCGGACGGTTCCGAACGTGTACTTCGCCGGGCAGATGACCGGCGTGGAAGGGTACATCGAATCGACCGGATCCGGCTTTGTGGCAGGAATCAACGCTGCCCGCCGCGCGCTTGGCATGGAGCCGGTCATTTTCCCGACCGAGACCATGATCGGTGCGATGGCAAACTATGTCAGCCGGGGAGGCATCGGGGATTTCACCCCCATGAATGCCAACTTCGGCATTGTCCCTCTGCCGGAAAAGAAGATCAAGGGCGGCAAGCTCGCCCGCAACGAAGCGCTGGCGGCACGTTCGCTGGCATGGATCGATTCTTTCGTGGCAGACCGGGAAACGCCGGAGTCCTGAGAGACTCCGGCGACCTCTCCCCTTACACCGCCTGTGCGGCCAAAGAAAAGGAGCCTGTATGCAACAGAAAAGAATTATTGTAGACTGCATGGGGGGCGATCGCGCCCCCGGCGAGATGCTGGCGGGCGCTGTCGCCGCCAAAGCCGCTCTGGGCGGGGAGTACCTGCTGGTCGGTGTCCGGGCGGAGATGGAATCGGCTGCCCGCGCACGCAGCATCGACCTGTCCGCGTTTGAACTCCGGGATGCGGGATCCGTCATCGGGATGGAGGATGACCCCATGTGCGTTCTGCACGCCAAGAAGGACTCGTCCATGGCGGTCGCTTTGCGCGCTCTGCGGGACGGGGAAGGGGATGCCGTGGTCAGCACCGGCAACACCGGTGCGCTGTTCACCGGAGCCAGCCTGATTGTCAGGCGGATGCAGGGCATCCACCGCGCCGCCATTGCCACGGTGCTGGCGTTCGAGAAGCCGACCCTGCTTATGGATTCCGGTGCCAATGTGACGGTACAGCCGGACTTTCTGCCGCAGTTTGCCGTCATGGGTGCGGCGTACATGAAGGGGCTGTTCGGCATCGAGATGCCCCGCGTCGGACTGCTGAACAACGGCACCGAGGCGTGCAAGGGTACGCCCATGCAGACGGAGGCGTACCGCCTGCTGTCCGGGATGCCCGGTATCCGGTTTGTCGGGAATGTCGAGCCGAATGCCCTGCCGTTTGACGTGTGTGATGTGGCGGTCACGGACGGCTTTACGGGCAATATCTGCCTGAAAGCGTATGAGGGCGTGAGCAAATTCATCCTGCGCGGGCTGAAGGATATTTTCATGACCAGCGCACTGACCAAGCTGTCCGCGCTGGGTGTAAAAAAGCCGCTGGCGCGGTTCCGCAAGAAGGTCGATACCGCCGAATACGGCGGAAGCCCCATTCTGGGACTGTGCAAGCCGGTTATCAAAGCGCACGGCTCTAGTGATGCGCGCGCCTTTGCCAATGCCATCCGGCAGGCGACCCGTCTTTGCGAGTCCGGCGTGCTGGACGGGCTGGAGGCAGAGATTGCCGCCGGCGCCGGAATGGGCGGGGAAGGCTGATCCGTCGGGTGCGCTGCGGACGGGAAAGAAAAGGAAAGGAACGGGATGAGCCATGGGGCATGAACGGGAACGCACATTACCGATAGATACAGACTGTCTTGCAGCATTGGAGAGCCGCATCGGCTACCGGTTCCGCGACCGGGCACTGCTGTGCAGGGCGCTGACGCACTCCTCCTACTCCAATGAGACGGGACAGCGCAACCATCACCTTCTGTGCAACGAGCGGCTGGAGTTTCTGGGCGATTCGGTGCTGTCGCTGGTGGTCAGTGAGTTCCTGTTCACGACCTATCGGGAGCTGCCGGAGGGAGATCTGACCTGCCTGCGCAAGGACGTTGTCTGTGCGGATGCGCTGGCACGGTACGCCCGGCAGATCGGTCTTGGCGACTGCCTGCTGCTGGGTATCGGGGAGGAGAAAACCGGGGGCAGGGACAAGGTAAACATTCTGGCGGACGCCTTTGAGGCATTGCTTGCCGCCATGTTTGAGGACGCGGGGCGCGGCGGAGACGCCAAGGACGTCATAGCCGCGTTCCTTCTGCCCTTCGTGCGGCGCGATCTGCAGGAACTGGAGAGCCGGGGCGGGGACGGGGACTACAAGACCCCCCTGCAGCAGCTGATTCAGCAGACCGAGGGGGATGTGCTGGAGTACGTCCTGATTCGCGAGGAAGGCCCCGACCATATGAAGACCTTCGAGGTGGAGGCAAGGCTGAACTCCAACGTCATCGGACGTGGGGTGGGTCGCTCCAAGCGCAAGGCGGAACAGGCGGCGGCGCGTGATGCGCTGAATCTGTTCGGAGTAAAGTAAAAGGAGACCGCGCGTGTACCTACAATCAATAGAGTTGCAGGGCTTCAAGTCCTTCCCGGACCGGACAAAGCTGGATTTTGAGCCGGGCACGGGCGTCGGAACGGACGGCAGAGGTGTGACCGTCATCGTCGGTCCCAACGGGAGCGGCAAATCAAACATCGCGGATGCCATGCGCTGGGTGCTGGGGGAGATATCCTCCAAGACCCTGCGCGGGAGCAAGATGGAGGATGTCATTTTCGGCGGTGCGGACAGCCGCCGCCCGATGGGCTATGCCGAGGTGTCCGTGACCTTCGACAATACATCGGATTTCTGCCGGCTGGACTGCCCCTATGACCGCGTGACCGTCACGCGGCGCTATTTCCGGAGCGGAGAGTCGGAATACCTCATCAACCGCAAGCCGGTGCGCCTCCGGGATATCTACGAGCTGTTCCTGAATACCGGCATCGGGCGGGACGGCTACTCCATCATCGGGCAGGGACGCATCGCCGAGATGATCTCCCGCAAGAGCGAGGAACGCCGGAGCGTTTTTGAGGACGCGTCCGGCATCGCGCGTTACCGCGTGCGAAAGACCGAGGCACAGCGGCGGCTGGATACGACCGAGGCGAACATGGTGCGCATCCGGGATGTCTTTTCCGAAGTCGAGGCGCAGGTCGGCCCGCTGGCGCGCGAGGCGGAAAAAGCCAAAAAGGGCATTGTCCTGCTGGAGGCACGCAGGCAGGCGGACATCAGCCTGTGGCTGTATGATTCCGGACGTTTGCTGGGCGAGATCGAGGCGGCGGCTACGACGCGTTCCCACGCGGAGTTTGACCTGTCGCAGGCGCAGGATGCCCTGCAATCGCTGGAGGTACAGAACCAGCGCCTGACCGAGATGAACCGGGGGAGCCGGGAAACGGCAGGACAGCTGACAGGGGAGATCACCGCTGTATCCGAGGAACTGCACCGGCTGGACAGCGAGTACCGGGTGCGCGAGAGCCATATTCTGCACGCGGGCGAGAGCATCGGGGCGGCGGAGGAGGCGATCCGCGCGGCGTATGCCGCCCGGGACGATGCACGCGCCCGGGAACGCGATCACCGGGAGAAGGAGGCATCCCTGCGCCGCAGACTGACCGAGATGGAGGCGGAGTATGCCGCCGGGACGGTGGAGCAGGAGACGCTCAGGCGGCGCATCGACGAGCTTTCCGAACGCATTGATGTGACAGGGGCGGACATCCGCGCGCGTGAGGCGCAGGCGGTGGATGTGCGGGTGCGCCTGTCCGTGCTGGAGAACGCGCGAAACAGCGGGAGCGACCGCGGGAGCGGGATTCTTTCGGACATGGAGCGCTATGAGGAAACGGCTGCGTCGCTGGCGGCGGATGTTGCCAGACGCCAGAAGGGCGTGGACGGGTATACCGCATCGCTGAACGAAAATGACGCTGCCCTGCGCGCGGCGGAGAATGCCCTGACCGCCTGCAATGAGCAGTACGGGCAGGCGCATGAGGCGCTGAATACCGCCAAACTGCGGCGGGATTCGGTTGCCCAGCGCATCCAGACCTTCCGCTCCATGGAGGAGCACTATGAGGGCTATACGGGGGCGGTGCGGTTCGTAATGAGCCGTTACGCCGCCGGGCGGTTGTCCGGCTTCGGCGGGGAACCGTGCGGGACTGTGTACGGTCCGCTCTCACAGCTTGTCCAGGTGGAAAAAGCCTATGTCACGGCGGTGGAAACGGCGCTGGGCGCCAATCTCCAGCACATTGTGGTGGAGAACGAGGCGACCGCCAAGGCGGCGATGTACGCGCTCAAACGCGAGAACGCCGGCAGGGCTACCTTCTTCCCGCTCACCTCCATGCGCGGGCAGAGTCCGACGCCGGAGATGACGCAGGCGGCTGGTTACCCCGGCTATGTCGCCGTGGCGGATGCGCTGCTGACCTGTGATGACCGCTTCCGGTCGGTGCTGTCCTCGCTGTTGGGGCGCACGCTGGTGTTCGACACCATCGATCATGCCACAGCCATGGCGAAGGCGCTGCGGTACCGCGTCCGCGTGGTCACGCTGGACGGACAGCAGATCAACGTGGGCGGTTCCTTTACCGGCGGTTCGACCTCCCAGCGGGGCGGTGCCCTGAGCCGTGCGGCGGAGGTGCGTGCCCTTACGGAGGAGCAGAAGCGGCTGGACGGGCAGGTCAGCGAGGCGGAGCAGGAGCTGATCCGCCTGCGGGACGCTGTCCGGGAGGCGGAGGAGCAACGCGATGCCAAGCAGGACAGGCGCGATCTGCTCCGTGCCGTTCTCGGGAATGAGACGGCGGCACTGAATCAGGCAAAGGCGAAGCAGGACGCAAACAGGACACTTCTGGATAAGCTGCGTGACGACAGCGACCGCATCCTTGCCGAAAGCAGGCAGTACGAGCAGGATATGGAGAGCCTGCGTGCCGAGGAAGCGGCGTTGACCGCCGCCATCGGCGAGGTGCGTGCCGTGCGGCAGCAGGCGGACGCCGACCGCGGCGATGCCGAGGATGCGTTGAACAGCCGCACCGAAAAACAGACCGGGCTGTATATCGCATTGAGCGAGGCGCGCAAGGATGCCGATACGCAGGCGACCTTTGCGGACTCCTGCGCGGAGCAGGCGGGTAAAGCGGAGGCGGATGCGGCTGCGGCGCAGGAGCGGATTGCCGCGCTGACCGAGAGCCGCACCGGCTACCGGCGCGAGCAGGAGGAGAACCGCCGCCTGTATGCGGACGGCGAGCAGCGGCTGGCGGCACTGTCGGCGGACAAGAGCCGTGCGGATGCGGACAGTGCGCAGTACGAATTGCGCCTGACAGCCCTCCGGGAGCAGATCAACCGCAAGTATGAGGATAAGGAGACGCTGTTCCGCGCATTCACGACGGCAGATACCAAACTGACCGGGCTCAGAGCCGAGAAGGAAAAGCTGGATGCCAAACTGCACGAGGACTACGACATGACGTTGCCGGAGGCGCAGACCATGGCGGAGGCGATGCATTGGGAGCCGGTCACGCCGGAGAATCGCCGCGAGGTGCTGGCGACTCAGACCGACTGCCGCAACCGCTTGCGGGCGCTGGGGCATTTTGACCCGGACGCAGTGGAGAAGTATAAGGAGGTCTACGAGCGCTGTGAAGCCATGCGCACGCAGATTGCCGATCTGGAAAAGTCCCGTGCCGAGCTGACCGGCATCATCGCCAGGCTGGAGGACGAGATGAAGGTCGCCTTTGCAACGGCATTTGATGCTATCAATGAGAATTTCGGAAAGACCTTTGCCGAGCTGTTCGGCGGCGGCTCTGCCGAGGTATCTCTGACAGACCCCGACAATATCCTGGAGAGCGGGATCGAGATCAAGGCGGCACCGCCCGGGAAGATCATCAAGAGCCTGATGCAACTGTCCGGCGGCGAGCAGGCATTTGTCGGTGTGGCACTCTTTTTCGCCATCCTCAAGGTAAACCCGACGCCGTTCTGCATTCTGGACGAGATTGAGGCGGCACTGGACGAGGTAAACGTGGAGCGGCTGGCGCAGTACATACGGCGTTATGCGGACGAGACGCAGTTCATCATGATTACGCACCGCCGCGGCACCATGGCGGCGGCAACACGCCTGTACGGCGTCACCATGCCGGAACACGGTATTTCCAAGGTGCTGACGCTGGATGTGGCGGATATTTCCAAGAACAAGGAGGGAAGCTGGAATGGGCTTTTTAACTAAGCTGTTCGGCAAGAAGAACAGGAACGAGGATATACCGGCGGAGGAACTGCCGGCAGAGCAGGCGGACGAGGATCCCGATGGGGAAGGTGCCCTGACTGCTGAGGAGGAAGCCGCCGCCGAGGCGGCGGAGCAGGCGTTTTTTGCGGAGCATCCGGAAATTGCCGGGGAAGACATCCTGGACGAGGAACTGAGACTGGAGCAGGAGCAACAGGAGCGAGAAGCTGCCGAGGAAGCGGAGAGCGCAGATAGCACGGGGAGCGCTGAGAGCACCGGGAATGCCGAGGACATGGCAGAACCTGCGGAAGAGCCGGCGGAAGAGCCAGTGGAATCCGAATCAGCGGACGTGCCTGTCGAAGCAGTAGCCGCCGAAGATACGACTACCAAGAAATCGTTTTGGGGACGGCTCCGGGCAGGGTTGACCAAAACGCGCAATGCACTGTTCGCGCCGGTGGACAGCCTGCTCCGGAATTTCACCAAGGTGGACGAGGATCTTCTGGAGGAACTGGAGGAGATCCTGATCAGCGCCGACGTGGGCATGACCGCGACCGAGGAGATACTGGATCAGCTCCGTGACCGCATCCGCGACGGGCGGCTCAAGGAGAAGGAGCAGGTCATGGACGCACTGCGCGAGATCATGACCGGCATGATCGGGGAAAGCCAGCCGTTGCGGCTGGAAACAAGCCCCAGCGTAATCCTGGTCATCGGGGTCAACGGCGCCGGAAAAACAACCTCCATCGGCAAAATTTCCAAGCGCCTGAAGCTGCAGGGCAAACGCGTGGTCGTGGCGGCGGCGGACACCTTCCGCGCGGCGGCGATTGACCAGCTGGCGGTCTGGTGCGAGCGCGCCGGTGTGGAAATGGTGAAGCAGAGCGAGGGCAGTGACCCTGCCGCCGTCGTGTTTGATGCCATTGCGGTCGCCAGAAAGCGCGCCGCCGACGTGCTGATCATTGACACCGCCGGACGCCTGCAAAACAAGAAGAATCTGATGAACGAGCTTGCCAAGATCGACCGCGTCATCGACCGCGAGCTGCCGGGTGCCAGCCGGGAGACCTTGCTGGTGCTGGATGCGACCACGGGGCAGAATGCCGTTTCGCAGGCAAAGGAATTCAGCCAGGCGGCGAATATTACCGGCATCACGCTGAACAAGCTGGACGGCACAGCCAAGGGAGGCATCGTCATTGCTATCAAGCAGGAGCTGGGCATCCCGGTCAAGTTCATCGGCGTGGGCGAGAAGATCGACGATATGCAGGAGTTTGACGCGGCGGATTTCGTCCGGGCGCTGTTCGGAGAATAAGCCATGGCGGAGGGCACGATGCATTTTTTGCTTGCTTCCCGCAACCGGCATAAGATCCGGGAACTGGAGGATATTCTCGCGGCGGATATTTCCGGCGTCGCCGTCCATTCACTGGATGAGGTAGGCTTTGCCGGGGATATCGACGAGAACGGCACCACATTTGACGAGAACGCACGGATCAAAGCGCGCGCGGCGCGCGCTGCGGCGTTGCGGGCGGGGCATCCTGACTGGTACTGCCTGGGCGACGATTCGGGGCTGTCCGTGGACGCGCTGGGTGGCGCCCCGGGCGTGTACTCCGCGCGCTTCGCCGGACAGCACGGCGATGATGCCGCCAACAACGCCCTGCTCCTGCAAAAGCTGACCGGCGTCCCGGCGGCGGAGCGCGGAGCGCACTTTCTTTGCTGTATCGCCTGCATCACGCCGGACGGGCGTGAGCTGACTGTCTGGGGCGACTGCCCCGGCGTTCTACTGGATGCTCCGCGCGGGCAGGACGGATTCGGCTATGATCCGCTGTTTTATCTTCCCGATGCGGGCATGACCTTCGCGGAGCTGAGCGGCGCGCGCAAGAACGCCGTCAGCCACCGGGGACGGGCGCTTGCCGCACTGGCGGATGCGCTCGGAAAACATTGATATGACGAAAGGAATCCATATGTCCAACCTGTACACATCCTATCCCATCCCGGCTTCCCTGAACTCTGCCGCACGCGCCTACCTGCGCAGTCTGGCGGCGGATATGAGCCCGGTAACGCAGATCGGCAAGGGCGGTCTGACAGAGAATCTGATTGCTACTGTTTCCGATGCGCTGGAGGCGCGGGAACTGATCAAACTGTCCGTGCTGGAGACCGCTGACTGCACCGCGCGCGATGCCGCCGAGGCGCTGGCGGAGCAACTGCGGGCAGTTGTTGTCGCTGTCATAGGCAGGAAGATTATCCTGTTCCGCCGACCGCTGAATCCGAAGAATCGGCGCATTGAACTGCCGGGGAGGGGAACCGTATGAATTTCCGCTGTAAGAGGGCATCTGTCCGCGCGGCGGCGCTTTGCCTTGCCGCCCTGCTTGCTTTGAGTCTGCTTGCCGGATGTGCGAAGCCAAACCCGCAGTCGGTGCTGTACCGCCGCGGCATGAGCGTTGTCTATACCATGTGTGACATGGCAAGCTCCGACTATCTGCGCCTGCTGTACGGAGAGAGAGCGGCGGATATGCTGGATAAGACGCAGGAGGACGGCACGACTCTCCGCGGGCAGATGGACGCAGCACACTACAAGACCGCAGACGCTGTATTTTTGCTCGATGCGACAGTGCCGACGTCGGACGGCACCACGGACGGTCTGTCGGAGGAATTGCAGGAGCTGTACAGGATTCAGTCTGCCGTGGGGCTTTCCGGTTACCTGTCCCTGAACGCGGGGGCGGACAGTGACCGGATATCGCTGTCTGCTATGCTGACAGCAACCGAGCTGTTTACCTGCGAAGGCATCCGCGAGAATACGGTTTTCCATTACCTGTATGTGTTTCAGGAGGGACTGCCCATTATCGTCACGTACCGCACGGGACGCGACGGAGCGGTGTGGGCATCGGGGAAGCTCCTGTATGACAAGGGACTGAACCTGACTTCGGCGGCGGAGCTGAAAGCCTACATGGAAGAAACATACAAAACGCTCCGGGATCTGACCGTAGAGAGAGTACACTGACGGTATGCGTATCGGTATTTTCGGCGGTACCTTTTCGCCGGTACATAACGGACATATCGCGGCGGCGCACGCCTTTATGGAGAAGATGTGGCTGGATGTGCTGTACGTCATGCCGACAGCCCTGCCGCCCCACAAGCAGCTGCACGGCGATGCCGCTGCCGCCGACCGGCTGGAGATGCTGCGGCTGGCGTTTGCCGGTATGGACGGGGTGATCGTCAGCGACATGGAAATCCGCCGGGGCGGGCGAAGCTACACCGTGGACACGTTGCGGCAGATGCACGCCGACCTGCACGGGGATGACCGGCTGTTCCTGCTGATGGGAACGGATATGCTGTTGTCCTTTGACAGCTGGCGGGAACCGGACGAAATATTCCGGCTATGCTGGCCGGTTTACATCCGCCGGGAAGCGGACGCGGCGTTGGACGGAGAGATAATCCGGCGGATCGCACGCTACCGGGCGGAGTACGGGAAAACGGTCTGCCGCGTGGATGCACCGGCACTGGAGGTGTCCTCCACGGAGATCCGGCAGGCGGTTGCCGCCGGACGATCCATCGACGACATGGTGCCGCCAGCCGTGGCGGCATACATCCGGGAAAAGAATCTGTACAGGGAAGGGGACGGGACACATGGCGATGACAGGGGAGAATGACCGGCAGATGCCGGTGTCCGGCGGTATCGACAGGGCGATGTTGGACGGACTGGCGGCGGAGGTTGCCGCATCGGGGCTGTCGCCCAAGCGCCTGCGTCACGTCCTGGCGGTGTGGGACATGGCGGCACGGCTGGCGGAACTTTACTGCCCGGAGGACACGGAGATTTTGCAGGCGGCGGCACTGCTGCACGACATGACGAAAGAGCTGTCCCCGCAGGAGCAGATCGCGCTGTGCGACCGCTACGGAATCCCCCGGACACGGGGCGATGTGCTGGCGCCCAAATGCTTTCATGCCATGACGGCTGCCGCGCTGATCCCGGTGATGTACCCGGCATTTGCGGATCCGCGCATCGTGTCGGCGGTGCGCTGGCACACGACAGGACGTGTCGGCATGACATTGGACGAGAAGCTGATCTATCTGGCGGACTACATCGACGAAAGCCGCACCTTCCCGGATTGCGTGACGCTGCGGAATCTGTTCTGGGACGCGCACCCGGAGCAGATGGAGATGCCTGCACGGCTTGCGCATCTCCGCACCGTGCTGATCGTGTCCTACGACATGACCATAACGGGACTGATCCGGGACGGCGTTCCGGTCAGTCCGGACACTTTCCTCGCCCGCAATGAACTGCTCTGCGAGCAGAACGGGCTGTGAAGGAAACAGGGGCAGTATCGCGCATGGTGGCGGAATGGATACCGCCGGGACTTTGACCGTGCATTGCGCGGCATTGCCACGGAAAGCGCTGAGAAACGAGGAAACGGAAAGAAAGGAACGAATGAATATGGATAATACTGATAACATGAATGTGAATATGGATATGCAGACCGGGGCGGAGGAACGCCCGGAGCCGCTGACAGGTGCGGATCCCGGCACGCTTGCCAATGCCATTGCCCATTTTCTGGACGGCAAGAAGGCGCGTGACATACGCATCATCAATATGAAGAACAAGACCGATATCTGCGACTACATGGTGTTGGCGACAGGTACTTCCTCCACCCACGTGCAGACGCTGGGCGGCGAGGTGGAGTATCAGATGAGCCGCCGGTGCGTGGAACCGCTCCATGTGGAGGGACGCGACAACCGCAACTGGCTGGTGCTGGACTACGCGCACGTGCTGGTACATGTGTTCACCAAGGACACGCGGGAATTTTACAATCTGGAAAAACTGTACGCAGACTGACCGCTCCGGTTCTCTGTCTGCCATCACACACGGAAAAGAAAGGAAACAGTATGGAACAGCGCGTATCAAAGCACAATTACTACCTTGACATTGCCCAGACCGTCGCGGAGCGCAGCACCTGCCTGCGGCGCAAATTCGGTGCCATCATTGTCCGGAATGATGCAATCATCTCGACCGGCTACAACGGTGCGCCGCGCGGGCGCAAGAATTGCGACGACATGGGCTTCTGTATGCGTGCCCACCTGAATATACCCCGGGGCGAGCGGTACGAGCTGTGCCGATCCGTCCACTCGGAGGCAAACGCGATCATCAATGCCGCGCGTGACCAGATGCTGGGTGCGACGCTGTACATGACCTGCGTCAACCCGGCGGACGGTTCGCTGTTCGCGGGGACGAACAGCTGTTCCATGTGCAAGCGGCAGATCATCAACGCAGGCATTGAACGTGTCATTATCCGGGATACGCCGGAGGAATACCGCGTTATCCGTGTCAGCGACTGGATCGAGGACGACGATTCGCTGACCGGCGTTTTCGGGTATTGAGGCAAAGGGAAGGGAGAGACACGTTAATGAAAAGAACGGGACTCCGGCGCACGGCGGCACTGGCTCTGGCACTGATCCTGTCTGTCGGGACGTGCTTCGCCGGATGCGGCGAGAAGCTCCGGGAAACGGGCGGTGTCATCAAAACGCAGGACGGACAGAAAACCTACCGCCATGCCTCCACGACCTACGAGGCGGTCGAGGTCGGAAAGAAGGTCGGAACGCTGACCGATACGGGCGGCGGCTCCGGCACGGTGTATGCCATCGAGGGGCTTTCTGCGGATGAGTGGCTGGTTACGGAGGAAGGGTATGTTCTGTACGCAGACGGTGTCCATCTGCCGACGCTGACCGAGATGAAGCCGGACGCCGTGCAGGTCTGTGCCTATCGGCAGTCGATCCATGTTCTGCGCACCGTTACGGGGGCGGATATCCTGTCCGATGCCGTGCGTGCGTATACCGAAGGGGAGAATATTGAGTATCTCGGGCTGGAGGCACAGCACTCCTATAAGCTCCGCTTTACCTCTGCGGCATATCCGGCACTGTATTTCTCCCTGCTGTATATAGAGTACGGCGAGGATATGGTATTGGACGGTGTGAACTACGGCAGATATTTTCTGCGCGGCGTCTTTGACGGCAGATTCGTGGCGGTTGGGGACGGACTGCATCAGCTGATGTTCGGCGGCGAAACCACGGAGACAGCCTCCGAGACCGCAAGCCAGCCGGAAAACAGCGGGAATGGGGGATGAGAATATGACGGAACAGGACAACCTCGACAGCCGCGAGAATCGGCAGACTCCGGAAAGCCCGGAAAACGCTTCCGCGTCGGAGCGCCCTGCACGGGCTCCGCGCCTGCGTGCGGAGCGGATGCAGAAAATACCGGCTCACCTGGAGGGATGCGCCGCGTTGGAGAAGCTGTGCTTCCGGGAGCCGTGGAGCGCCCATAGCCTGGAGCTGCTTTGCACGGACGGGATCGGTGTCGGGTTCCTCTGCACCGGGAGCATCCCGCCCGGCGGGGGGCAGGGCGTTGTCGCATACGGTGGCATGATGGTAGCGGTGGACGAGGGGCAGATCACCAATATCGCAGTACACCCCGGATGCCGCCGGAAGGGGTACGGGCAGGCGGTACTGACCGCCCTGATCCGTTATGCCAAGTCGGCGCACCTGGCATCTGTCACGCTGGAGGTGCGCCCGTCCAATCAGGCGGCGCTGGCGCTCTACCGCCACAGCGGCTTTTCCGAGGTCGGTCGGCGGAAGAATTTCTACGCCAAGCCCACGGAGGATGCGCTGATTCTCACATTGCGGTTGAAGTAAGGGCGGCCTGCGCTGCTTACGGCTGGGTACTTCTGAGAATTCATCGCACAGCGGATCGGCGGAACCGTTCCGTCATTCGTCACACAGATTGCTTGCAGAGGGATAAGCCATGATCGGTACCCTACATGATATTCCGAACCGAGAAGCGTTCCAGCCTGTCGAGGTCGTTCAGCGCCTCCCGCAGGACAGCCAGCGCGGCGGCATAGTCGGTGTCACTGCCGGAGACGGCATACGCCCGTGCCGCCGCGATCTGTTCACGTACCCGGTCGAGAATCGGGAAGCTGACCGAGAGGGACAGCCCGGTCTCATACCGATTGAATTGCGTTTCCAGCCCGTCCAGCAATCCGGGAGTGTCCGCGTCCGGGATGACGGGCAGTGCGTCTGCCCGGGTACGCAGCGCGGCAACGCTGCCGCGCACGAATACGGCATTGGCGGCGACTGCGCACAGGATCAGGCAAAGCAGAACGGCTGCCGCTATGACGGCGGCGGTCGGTGTGCGGCTTCTCATGAGGTACGGCGCGGCAGGATGCGTACCGTTCCGCCGTCATCCGTCAGCAGCAGAAAAACCCGATCCGGTGTCAGACGGTGCGCCGCCAGAAGCTGATCCAGCCAGCGGCGGTCACGCCCTGCGAGTGTCAGATTTCGGTCGTTAATCACGCCGTCATGAATAATCAGGTGCATGATGCCCGGCTCGGGCGGATCGATGCCCAGTTCCCGCGTGGTTGCCTGCCGCTCGGTGGCGCGCAGAGCAACCGAGAGTTGTCCGTTCGGTTCGGCGATGGCGTACTCCACCTGATCCGGGTCGGACACCCCCTTCTGACGCAGATGGGAGAACAGCTCCTCCGCCGATATGCGGCTTTTTTTCATGGCGGCGGCGTCCGGCTTGCCGTGCCGGATCAGAATGGTGGGACGCACCGACAGCGCTTTCTTGAGCACCGGAACATGCAGCAGCAGTCCGGAGAGCAGAACCTCCAGTGACATCAACGTCAGGACGGGCACGATGGCGAAGGCAAGCGGGATGTCTTGATTGGTGATGGGCAGGGACGCCACCTCGGACAAAAGCAGAGTCGTGACCAGTTCGGATACTTCCAGCTCGCCCAGCTGGCGCTTGCCCATGACGCGCATGGTTACGACCAGCGTCAGGTAAATAATCAGTGTGCGCAACAGAATCGTCAGCATAAAAAACCTCCCGGACACACAGGATATGCATAGTGTGTCCGGGGGATCTTTTTATATACGGCGGAATGTTTGCCAGCCGGGTGCCGTGGCGTCAGAGGACAAACAGCTTGATCATTTTGATTGCCGTGCCGTCCGGGTAGTTGCGAACCTCGCCGAGCGCGAAGAACGTACCGTCCGCACCGTACAGCCGCAGGCGCGCTCCGGTCGGATACGGCTGACGCAGGTTCAGTCGCGTCTGATACAGCTCGCACCCGCTCCGGCACAGCTTGGTATGAAACTCCGACAGGGACAGGCGCGGCAGGTCGGAGAACAGCGTCTCCACCGGCAGGAGACAGGCGACGCGTGCAGCAGGCTCCATGGCAGCCAACTCCTCCGGCGTCCGGCAGGCGGAGACGGGGTAGCCGCTTGCCGCCGTGCGGCGCAGTGCCGCCATGGTGCCGCCGCACGCCAGTGCATCGCCGATGTCGGCGCACAGGGTGCGGATGTAGGTGCCGCCGGAGCAGGTGACGTGCAGACGGAAGTCGGAGGGCAGGGGAGCCGGCTCTGCCGTCAGTGCCCGTATCTCCACAGGGCGGGGTTGCCGCTCCACGGTGCCTCCTGCCCGCGCGATGTCGCACAGCTTGCGCCCGCCGACCTTCAGGGCGGAGTACATGGGCGGAATCTGGCAGATTTTTCCACGAAAACGCGGCAGAACCGCATCCAGTGCCGCACCGTCCGGCAGGCTGACAGCCGGAGCGGTCGACAGAATGACGCCGGTTGTGTCCTCGGTGTCGGTGCGCAGTCCCAGGCGCAGAACGGCTTCGTAGGATTTTTCATCGTGCGACACATACTCGGATGCCTTAGCGGCTCGCCCCAACAGCAGGATCAGCACGCCGGTCGCCATGGGATCCAGCGTGCCGGTGTGCCCGACCTGCCGGGTACCGAACAGGCGGCGGACACGGGACACGACATCGTGCGAGGTCATGCCTGCGGGCTTGTCTATAAGCAGAACGCCGTCCGGTGCGACGCATTTTTCGGCAGTATTCATGTGTACCTCCGTCGGATAACTTCTGTGCGCATTGTATCACATCTGCCTGCCGCTGTCAAGTCACAAATAATTAACAAACAAATGCCGCTCCGACGGTTGACGGCTGTTCGGATTGGTGCTATAATTTGGTATAATCGGGGGAGGATGGGTTTTTTCCGAAAGCCTGTTTTACCCGGAAAAAGTACGTAAATCGGGTCGGCGGCAACCGGAAGGCGCATCTCTCTCTCTGCGGGGCAGGCGCCGGTCGGGTCAGCCGGTCAGGAAAGGAACTACGGTTTATGGATATGGAAAAGAAGGACACCATGGGTCGTGCGGCGATTGTTTCGCTGTTTGACGAGGGCACCTTTGTCGAAATGGGTGCGTTTGTCCGCAGGCAGGGAGAGACGTATGACGCTGTGCTTTGCGGCTACGGAGCGGTCGGCGGCAAGCTGACTTTTGCCTTCGCGCAGGATGCCGATCGGCAGAAGGGTGCTTTCGATGCGGTCGGCGCCGCCAAGATTGCCAGACTGTACGAGCAGGCGGTGCGCACGGGTGCGCCGGTTGTGGGCGTACTGAACAGCGCCGGCGCGGTTGTGACCGACGGGGCGGGCGCGCTGTCGGCATACGGACAGCTGATGAAGTGCGTGTCGGATGCCTCCGGCATTATCCCGCAGGTCGCGCTGGTTGAGGGCGTCTGCGGCGGTATGGCTGCCGTTGCCGCCGGGCTGTTCGACTTCACCGTTACGGTGAAGGACCGATCCGAGCTGTTTGTCAATCCGCCCTTCAATGTCGGCGGGGAGACGGGAACTACGGCGTATGCAGCCGCAAACGGGCTGTCCGCACTGACGGCGGAATCGCAGGATGCCGCTGTTGCCGCCGTCCGCACGCTGGTCGGACTCCTGCCCCGCAACAATGCGGACAGTGCAGACACCGATCCTGCCGATGCGCCGGATCGCCCCGTCAGTCCTGCCGGCAGAACGGGTGTTGCGCTGGTCACGGAGCTTGCCGATGCGGGTAGCTTTACCGAGCTGTACGCCGCCTGCGGGCAGGAGCTGACGGTCGGACTCTGCCGCATGGGCGGTATGACCGTGGGTGTGGTTGCCGGAAACGGTGCCGCCGATGAGGGCAGGCTGACTGCCGCCGGTGCCGCCAAGGCGGCGCGCCTTGTGAATTTCTGCGACGCCTTCTCGCTGCCGGTTCTGACGCTGGTGGATAACGCCGGACTGGCGATGCGCGCCGATTCCGCTCTGGCGGGGGCGCTGGGCAAGCTGGCTTCCGCTTATGCCGGCGCGACCTGCCCGAAGGTGACGGCTGTGACCGGCAAGGCATACGGCGCCGCCTTTACCCTGCTCGGCTCCCGTGCGCTGGGGGCTGATCTGACGCTGGCTCTGCCGGATGCGGTGGTCAGCGTGATGGATCCTGCCGCGGCTGTTGCGTTCCTGCGCAACGGCGATGTGACTGCCAAGACGCCCCGCGCTTCGGTCGAGGCGGCGTGGACGGCGGAAAACCTGGCGGATGCCGCCGCCGCAGGCGGTGACATCGACGACGTAATCCCCGCCGAGGAGCTGCGCGCCCGCCTGTGCGCCGCGTTCTATATGCTCTCGGACAAGGCAAGCGGTACGCCTGACCGCAAGCACGGCGTGCTGCCTCTGTGAGAGGAGCGTTTCCTATGAATATGTTTACCCTTCAGACCCTTGCCGCCAAGGCAGAGCAGTCCGGCGAAGATCTGGGCGGCTTTATGTCGCCTGAGCGGCTGGAAATCGCGGGACAGGTCGTGCTGATCGGCATGGGTATGGTGTTCGCCGTGCTGGCGCTGCTGTGGGGTGTGCTTGCCATTTTCGGCAAGGTGATGACCTCCGGCAACAAGAAAAAGACTGCGAACGAACAGCCCGCCGAGGCACCTGCCCCGGTCGCGGCACCTGCCGAACTGCCCGAGGAGATGCCTGCCGGGGAGACCGGGACTGCGGCGGAAGATGACGAGGAGCTGGTCGCCGCGCTTACCGCAGCCGTGGCTGCCGCCATTGCGTCGGACGAAGAACTGTCCTCCCGCTTTGCCAGCGGGTTCCGCGTGGTTTCCTTCAAAAAAGCCGGGCGCTGACAGCCGGGCACCGAATCTGCCTATTTTTATGCTGATGTGAAAGGATATACTGTCATGAAAAAGAGATTTATCGTTACGCTGAAAAACGGCAACACCTACGACATGACCGTTGAGGAGGTTGATGCCTCCGCCGCTGTGACCGTTGATGCCCCTGCCGCGCCCGCCGCTCCCAAGGCGGCTCCCGTTCCGGCACCCAAGGCTGCCGCCGCCGGCTCTGTCGCTGTCAAGGCGCCCCTGCAGGGGACTGTCATGAAGGTCAATGTCAAGCCGGGCGATACCGTCACGAAGGGCGCTCCCGTGGCTGTCATAGAGGCGCTCAAGATGGAGAACGATGTGCCCGCGCCGCAGGACGGCGTGGTGGCAAGCGTCGATGTCAAGAGCGGCGATTCCGTCAAGACGGATCAGGTTCTGCTGACTCTGAAGTAAGACGACCTGCTTTGAGACTTGTCCGGGCATAGCCGGTGTTCCGCCCCGGACGGAATGAAAGGAAAACCACTATTATGCTTGATAGTTTGTTGAATTTTCTGACCAAGACAGGCGTCTGGCAGCTGCTTTTCAAGGAAGGCGATCAGTTTACGCTGGCGGGGCGCGGCTGGATGTTCAACACCGCCTGCTGGCAGACGCTGGTCATGCTCCTGATTGTCGGAGTGTTGGTCTACCTTGCCATCAGACGCGGCTTTGAACCGCTTCTGCTCCTGCCCATTGCCGTCGGGATGCTGCTGACCAATCTGCCCGGCGCGAACATCTTCCATCTGGAATACTTCATCGCGGATGAGATAGATTACGCCTACATTCTTCACCACGGCGGATTCCTGGATATGCTGTACCTCGGCGTCAAGCTCGGTATTTACCCCTGCCTGATCTTTATCGGCATCGGTGCCATGACCGACTTCTCTCCGCTGATCGCCAATCCCAAGAGCCTGCTGATCGGTGCGGGCGCGCAGCTCGGCGTGTTCATTGCGTTCGCTGCGGCGCTCCTGTCCGGACAGTTCAGCCTGGCTGAGGCAATGTCCATCGGCATCACCGGCGGCGCGGACGGACCTACCGCCATTCTGGTGACCAAGACGCTGGCGCCGGTTCTGCTGGGCGGAATTGCCATCGCCGCATACAGCTATATGGCGCTGATTCCCATGATCCAGCCGCCCTTCATGAGACTGCTGACGACCAAGAAGGAGCGCGCCATCCGCATGGAGGCGTTGCGCCCGGTTTCCAAGCTGGAAAAGATCCTGTTCCCGCTCATCGTGACCGCAGTCGTCGGTCTGATCGTGCCGGATGCGCTGGTGCTGATCGGTTGCCTGATGTTCGGAAACCTGCTCAATGTCTGCGGCGTGACCGACCGTCTGTCCAAGACGGCGCAGAACGAACTGATGAACATCGTCACCATCTTCCTCGGCATCTCGGTGGGGGCAACTGCCAGCGCGGCGAACTTCCTGCGCCCGCAGACTCTGCTCATCATCGCGCTGGGGCTGGTTGCCTTCTCTATCTCCACCTGTGGCGGACTGCTGACCGCAAAGCTCATGAATGTCATCTGCGGCGGTACCATCAACCCGCTCATCGGTTCTGCCGGCGTGTCTGCCGTGCCGATGGCAGCGCGCGTCTCCCAGCTTGAGGGACAGAAGTATGACCCCACCAACTTCCTGCTCATGCACGCCATGGGTCCCAACGTGGCGGGCGTCATCGGGTCGGCAGTTGCCGCCGGTGTGTTCCTTGCCTGGGTGTAATCGGAGATTCCCAAAAGAGAAAGGATTGTGTGATTGAAATGAGTCAGGTAAAAATTACCGAAACGGTTCTGCGTGATGCGCACCAGTCGCTGATTGCCACGCGGATGACCACCGAGGAAATGCTCCCGATCCTGGAAGCTATGGACGACGTCGGTTACTACTCCCTGGAGGCATGGGGCGGCGCGACCTTTGACGCCTGCATGCGCTTCCTGAATGAGGACCCGTGGGAGCGCCTGCGTAAGATTCGTGCCCGCGTCAAAAAGACCAAGCTGCAGATGCTGTTCCGCGGACAGAACATCCTCGGCTACCGCCACTACGCGGACGATGTGGTGGAGTACTTTGTGCAGAAGTCCATTGCCAACGGCATTGACATCATCCGCATTTTCGATGCGCTGAATGATCCCCGCAACCTGAAGACCGCGATCAATGCCACCCTCAAGGAGGGCGGGCACGTGCAGGCGGCGTTCAGCTATACCACCGGTCCCGTGTATACGACCGAGTATTACCGCAATTACGCCAAGCAGCTGGAGGAGATGGGCGCAAATTCCATCTGCATCAAGGATATGGCGGGTCTGCTCAAGCCGTATGAGGCGTATGAGCTGGTACGCACGCTCAAGGAAAGCGTCAAGATCCCGATCCAGCTGCACACGCACTATACTTCCGGACTGGCGTCCATGACGCTCATGAAGGCGGTCGAGGCGGGAGTCGATGTCATCGACACCGCGCTGTCCCCGTTGGCGATGGGAACCTCCCAGCCGCCCACAGAGTCCATGGTCGCCGCACTTGCCGGAACCGAGTACGATACCGGTCTCGACCTTGCCAAGCTGGATGTGCTGACCCGCTACTTCACGCCTCTGCGCGAGAAGTACCTCAAGAGCGGACTGCTTGATCCCAAGGTGCTGAAGGTCAATGTCAATGCGCTGATGTATCAGGTACCGGGCGGAATGCTGTCCAATCTGATGTCCCAGCTTAAACAGGCGGGCAAGGAGGATCAGCTCACCGCCGTGCTGGAGGAGGTGCCGCGCGTCCGTGCCGACGTCGGGTACCCTCCGCTGGTTACGCCCTCGTCCCAGATTGTCGGCACGCAGGCTGTTTTCAATGTGCTGACCGGCGAGCGCTACAAGACCGTTACCAAGGAGTTCAAGGACATCGTGCTGGGCAAGTACGGCAAGACGCCGGTGCCCATCAAGCCCGAGTTCGTGAAGAAGATCTGCGGAGACGCCCAGCCGATCACCTATCGTCCCGCCGACGATCTCAAGCCGGAGATGGAAACGCTCCGCGCCGAGATGCCGCAGGGGCTGATGGAGCAGGAGGAGGACGTTCTGTCCTACGCACTGTTCGACAAGGTCGCCCTCAAGTTCTTTGAGTACCGGAAGGCGCAGAAGTACGGCATTGACGGCGCGCACGCCGATGCTGCCGCGGGAATCCATACTGTCTGACCGACAGCAAGAGAAGTGCCCTTTGCGGCTCCGCCCCCCGGACGGAGCCGCGTTTTGCCCATCGTGGCGTAAACGCGAACGAACCAAGCGAAGAAAGGAGACATTATGCCGCACGTAACCGATTATATCCAGTGGCGGGGGGATATTCCCTTTGAAAACGATCCGCTCAACGAGGTGGACAACCTGATTTTCTGCCTTCTTTCCTATGTCGAGCTGGATGGCGCAGTCCCATCCACCCCGGACCGGTGTGTGACGCTCAGGGAGGCGGCGAAGGAGTATTTCTTCACGCACGATCCCAAGGATGAGCGCCCGCTGGGACTTATCGTGCCGCGGGAAATCGTTGCGCTGTTCCGTCAGATGGCGGATGCGCCGCGCTACCGTGACCTGCAGCTTTGCGGATACGTCAACGAGATTTGCGAGAAAAAGCAGGTGCAGTTTTCCGCACTGACGATCCGCCTGCCGGATGATACATGGTTTGTGGCGGTGCGCGGAACCGATGATACCATCGTCGGCTGGCGGGAGGATTTCAATCTGTCCTGGATGGACGAGGTTCCGGCACAGCGCCTGACGGCGGAGTATTTGGACAATCTGCCGCTGACGAAAAACTCCCGCCTGTACGTCGGCGGGCATTCCAAGGGAGGCAATCTGGCAGTCTGGGGGGCGGTTCACGCCTCGCCCGCAACGCGGGATCGGATCGTCCGGGTATACAGCAACGATGGCCCCGGATTCTCGGAAAAAATGCTGGAGTCGGAGGCGTACCGTACACTTGCCGACCGCATCGACAGCCTGGTGCCGCAGTCCTCCCTGGTCGGGATGCTGCTTTCACATGATGAATGCGATGTCATCCGTAGCAGTCAGCTCGGCATATTCCAGCACAACGGACTGTCCTGGGAGGTCATGGGCGGTTCCTTTGTCCGGGCGCACCGGCTGTCCGGGAGGGGCGTGCGCAATGACAGCGTGATTCGCGCCCGCATTGATTCCATGACCATGGAGGAACGCAAAAAATTCACCGAGCTGTTCTTCGGCATTCTGGAATCCACCGGCGCACGCACGCTCACCGAGCTGAACGCAGGCTCGATCCGGAACGTTATCATCATGCTCCGCACGGTAAGCGATATGGACAGGGAGACCAAGGAGATGGCGCTGTATCTTATCGGAAAGCTGTTTGATATCCGTCCGCTGACCGTGCCCCGCAAGCAGAAAAAGCGGAGTGCCGTCCGCTTTGAGTTCGGCCTGACCGTCGGACGGAGGAAGTCTGCGCCGATGCAGGAACAAAAGCCCTGATACCACATAAAAAGGGGTTATCAAAAAACTCATTTGAGTTTTTTGATAACCCCTTTCGCGCATTAGGAGGCTTTCTTTTTGCGGATGAGCAGTATCGCCGCCGTTGCACCGCCGCCGAGGACGACTATCGCAAGGGCAACCCAAATCCACATAGAGGAGCCGGCTGGTTCGGGAGGTGTGACTCCCGAATCGACCGTGACTGCCGCCTCAACCGTGAACTTTGTCGTGGCATCGCCGCTCTCGGAGCGGATGGTGAGTGTATGCTCGCCATCCGCAAGTGTCGCAAGGTAGCCTGCCTTCAGCGTAACAAGGATACTGCCTTCGCGCGTTTCGTAGCTGTCCGACGGAACCGTGTTGCCGTCCACAAGAACTTCGGTAAAGTCCGCGTATGCGGCATCTGACCGGAAGGTCAGCCCGACCTCACTACCTTTGCTCCACCGGCTGTTCTTGCCGTCCGTGATGGCGGGGGCAAGCTTGCCGATGGCAACCGCGGGCTTCCGGTAACCGCAGACCGTGCATTCCGCATGCTTTTCGCCTGCCTCGGTTACGGTTGCTTCCCTGTCGGTCTTCCATGCAAAGGTGTGTGCCGCCTCGTTCTTCTTGTCTTCGCAGGACTTGCAGGCGTGCCAGTGCCGTTCGGCGTCCGTGAGCCAATCCGTGCCGTAGTCATGCGTGTGCGGGATATCCTCCCACACGGCGTAGAATGTCATGTTCGCCGTCACGTTGCAGGCGGCATCCGGAATAGCAGAACCGGTCGCGCTGGTTGCCCAGCCCCCGAACTGCTTGCCTGCGGGAGCGGTAAAGCCGCTTGCGGGGAGCGTAAACGCACCTGCGGGGACATTCTCCACATTTTCCATTGTTCCCGTGCCGCCGTTGGCGTCGAAACTGACGGTGTAGGTCGGCGTGGGTACCGTCACGCGGATGACGCCCGCATCCGTGCGGAGCGCCACCCCGTTCCCGGCGCGATCGACTGCCTCGGCTACCAGAAACTCCACCGCATAATCCTTTGCCGGCGCGGTGCTTTTGACCTCGAATTTCAGCGTGACCAACGTGCCGTTTCCGGACTCGTTTTCCTTGCCGGCGGCTTCCAGAAGAACCACAGCTTTTTCAGGGTTGGGGGTGAATGCGCCTGTCATGACGTCTCCGGGCAACATGTCCTTCAGCACAAGGGCCGTTGCGTCATAGGAAAATTTCAGCTTCATAACATCCATTCCGGGGTTGTCCGCGACAGTGACAGCCACGTTCACGGTATCTCCCGGATGAGCCTGCGTCTCTGCCGCCGCCACCGTGGCGGGAGTTGCCGCATACGCGGTAACTCCCAGTGACAGGGTCAGGGCGATGATGAGTATGCCTGTAAGTAATCTTTTCATATTCCACCTCGTTATGCACCAAGTCCCGTGCCGATTTCGACAAGATACCTGCGCAGGCACGCCAGATCCGCGAGCGTTACGGCTCCGTCCCCGGTCATGTCTGCCCCCGGGAATATTTCGACATCCTCCTCTGCAAGGTACCGGCGGAGCCTTGTGATATCCAGCGTATCGACCACACCGTCGCCGTTTACGTCACCCGGCAGGACATCCCGGATCAGGATGTTTGCCTGTCCGCCGCACAGGAGGATCGTTTCCTCGGATGCGTTGTTGCAGGACACGATTTCGAGCGCTATGCGGTATTCGCCGAGCGCCGCCGTGTCGGATACCTTAAAGGTCAGCGTCAGGAGCGTGCCGTTTTCCGTTACGTCGGTCGCGTTGTCGAAGAGGAACAAGCCTGCCGACGGGTTGCGTGTTGCGTTGCCGAACAGCTCACCCGCGACGGCGCTCTCAAGCGTCATCGCGCCCTTCGGATAGGAAATACGGAAGGCAAGCGCCGCAATGCCGGGATTATTTGCAAGCGATACAGTGATGCGCACGGTGTCGCCCGCTCTTGCCATACTGCCGGAGACCGACAGGAGCGACATACTGTCGTCCTTTTCGGCTTCGCCGCAGACGGAGCAGATCCGCTCGCAGGTGTTGTCCGCCAGGTTCAGTGTCCATTCCCCGAAGACGTGTCCCTTTGCCTCTCCATAGGCGTAGGTGCTCGTACCGACCCCGCCGCAGGAGCAGATGTAGTAGTACCTTGCCGGCTCCGTGCAGGTAGCATCACCTGCGAGGTACTCCGCCAGCGGCAGCTCCCTGGTGAAGCTGTGCGTGTGCGGCGTATTCCGGACCGACACCGCCGCGACGGTTTTCACTGTACCGCAGGCTATCTCAAAGTATGCCAAGCCATCGGAAACAGCCGTCACAACGCCGTTGGCATCCACCGTTGCGATTGCCGGGTTCAGTGCCCGGAAGGTTATCTTGCCCGCACTGCCCGTGACGGTCAGATCGGTCATCAGGTCAAGCCTTGCACCGGCATCCAATTCCCGGATTCCGCTGTAGAACAGCGCGGTGATCGGGTCGGACGCCGCGTCGGTAATCAGAACGTACTCGCTTTCAAATGCCTCCATTTCGATGCCGTTGTAGGTCAGAATGCCCTTTTTGCCGACCACCTTTACGGATGCACCGACTTCTATCGGGTCATCGGGGGTAAAGCGGAATTTTGTCGCCACGTTCTGTCCGACAGTCACATCGTTCTCTCCCGCCTTCTGCTTGTTTCCGAAAGCGGTGAGTGCCGCATTGAGTGCTTCCACATTGCCGTCAAGCGCATCACCGCCGAGCAGGACGGAAACAAGGCGTTTCGCGTCATCCACCAGCACGGGGCGGTCAAAGGTAAAGTCAATGTACGCGCCCATCGCACCTGCCCGGACTGCTTTCAGCATCGCGGGCGAGGTGGAGACCATGCTCATGTTGACATCCAGATGCGCCGGAGGAACATCCAGCTCGATGCTCTCGACCGTGTAGTAGCCGTCCTTTTCAAAGACGACCTTCCACTTGCCTATGAGAACATCCCAGCCGTACTTTCCGTCCGCGCCCGAGATACTCGGGTTCGGGCCTTCTCCGTGCGCCTCGGAATCCCACTTGACCCACTCGCCGCTTGCCGTGTCCAGGTAGTAGACCGTTGCGGTCACATTTTCCAGACGATTATCCTCCGTACCCTCGAAAATATAGCCCGATGGGTCGATATAATAGTCAGGATCGAATGACCAAACGCAATCCAGGGGGAAGCCGTTGGCACCGCGCTTGATATTCGGTTCAGCCGGCGGGGGCGGATAGCCCGGACGGTAGCCGTGCTCCTTGAAGAATTCCATCTCCTCCTGCTGTTTTTTCATCTGCTCGTTGAGCTGTGCCATTTTGCGGTACTGCCCGTCGACGTCCTGATCTCCGAGTACGGTTTCGATGACCAGATCTCCCACAACAGTCACTGCGGTGCCGATGCCGGAAATGCCCATCACCGATTCCACACCGATGCGGAGAGCTTCTGTCTGCTTGTAGTCGTTGTACGCTTCGCGCTGTTCGGGTGTCAGGTTGTTTTTCCAACCTGCGGCATCCGCTTCGCTTGCCGCATAATCCGCAACGCTGTCCAGCGTTGAGTAATCGGAGTATGCGCCAACTGCGGTTCCGACCGCCTTTCCGACCGTTCCCCAGCCGGCACTGCTGACGTCTGTCGGCTTGATATCCGGCAGAATCACGGCAGGATCATCAGAGGTCATGGCGAAGCGGATGCTCTTTCCGTCCTCGCTCCTGCTCGCTCCGCTCGTTACCTTGGTGAGATACTTGCCGCCGTCCATCACGGCGACATCCATGCTGATCTGCGTGTCCAGTGCCTTGCCGCTGAAGTCGTAGTAGTTCTGCACCGTTCCGACGAGCTTGCCCTCCGGGTTGTAGATTTCCAGAAGCGGTCTGTAAAGGATCAGCGCCTTGCCGAGGATCGGAAGCAGCGTCTCCTTGGTTATCGGCTTGTCGGAATTGTAAAGCTCGGCGTACTTTTCCCATGCGCGGTAGGTTTCGGCAAGCGTCCAGCCGTTTGTCGGGGCGTTTTCCTTTACGGTCCAGCCCTCGGGCAAATTGTACTGCTTTTCGCTTGCGGCGTTCCTTTCCTGCTCGGTTTTCCGCATATCCTTCAGCTGTACGGTCGGCATGCCGTTGTAGGGCTGCTCCGCGACAAGCTCGTATACCACGCTGAACTGCTTCGGCGGGTTGAGCGCATCGCCCAGCATACCCGTTCCGGTGTAGCAGCCCAGTTCCTCATCGTACTCCAGCCTGATGGCGAAGTTATCGCATTGCGTGGGAACATTGCCGATTGCATAGACATTGCAGACTTCCGCCGGCTTGTCGAACCACGCGCGGAATGTAAAAATGTCCGTTCCGTTCCAGTTGAGGGTAAAGCGGTAGTTATTGCTCTGCTGCTGTTTGCAGCCCTCCCGGTCGGCGCGGTTCGTGATGGTTACGTAGTGCATCGGTGAGGTTTCGATGCCATATGGGGTGTAATGGTCGAAATCCCACTTCTGCAGAACAGGCGCATCGTAATACATCCGTATATTGTTGCTGTTTTCCAGCATCTCGGTCTCGCCTGCGCCGTTCTTGTACTTGAATTTCAGCTCCGCCTTGTAGGTGTGCGGATAGCTGTCCGGCTCGCTCATCGGAATTGGCAGGATGCCATAGCCGGTGGAGCGGTCATAAAAGCCGTACTTCTCCAGGAAAGCAGAGGTGAGCCAGTAGCAGTTATTCTCCTTGTCATAGCCAGCGGTGAAGGAGCAGGACAGGTTGTCGGGGGGAATATTCTGCTTAAAGCCCACGATCCTCGTGGAGCTGAAATACGAGGCATTCGGCCATAGCGTGTCGATATACGTCACCGCTCCGTCCACATTCAGCGCAATGGCAAAATCATCGGTGTTCGCCTTGAACGAGACCCACTTGCACTCAAATGCCTTGTAGCTGCCACCCTGAGCAAAAGCGGTGTATGCGGTATCCCGGTAGTCATCCACCGTGTAATCCGGCTTGTAGTACGGACTCGCAGGATTCAGTCTGTCATACTCCGTCGACGTCGTTTTCCCGGTGATGGCGTTTGTAAACAGGCGACGTTCCAGCCCCCAGTATGTGCCGAACCTCGTGCCGAGATTAAAGTAGAAGATGCTTTGTACCGGCTGGGTTATTCCGGGTCCCAACAGAGACGTGCCGTTGCGCAGCGCTTCGTGGAACATCACCTCGTTGGTACTTACCTTCATGGGCACACTGTAAGCGAATATGTCATGATCGATCTCACGAACGAATTGCAGACTTCTGCTGCCCTGTGGCGTGATGATATAGCACCGGATGCTGTTGTCCGACTTCAGATCCGCCTCGGAGATGCAGAAGGATACATCGTGTGAGATGATTCCCGGTTGGAGCTCCAGTTCACGGGAAGACTGCTCCGTGCCGTCCAGCATGACGTTGAACGCGCCCGCAGGCAGAGCGATCAGGCTGTGGTAGCCGGCGGCGCCGTTTTGCGTGAGCCTGACGAGGTAGCTCCCGTCCTTTTGCTGTTTTACGGATTTGATATTCGTGTCGTGATCGCCGGTATACCGCGGAATCCGGTAGAGCAGTTCGTAATCAGCCGTCAGTACAATGGGTTCCGGGTAAGCTGTTGTTATATCGTTAAAATCGAATCTTGCGGCTGTCCCGCTGTTGCAGGCATCGACCCAATACGAATACACGGAGGCGGTGTAGTTTTCCACGTATCCGACCCACGCCGCGAACAGAGTCTCCGGAGGGGAAAGAGGGTCGGATATATTGACCCGCAGAGAGGATTTTGTAATAAGTTGCTTCGAGTTGTTGAAAATATAGGCAAATGCGCCGTCATGCGGGTTCCCGTCTTTGTCCTCAAGTCGGAATTCATAGATGCTTTGGAACCCCAGCCGGAAAGACCGTTCATGCGGCGAAAGGTCGTCAAGAATCCATTCCGCGCAGTATGTGCCGAGATGCTTCAGCGATTCGGAAATATCCTTTGTCGAACGGGGGCGAATGATCACGCGCTGTCCGTTCGTCAGCTTCGGAATTCGGACAGATGCCCCGTTCGCGCCGAGTGAGGACAGTATCGGAGTATCCCCGATCAGCACGAAATACTCAAACGCCGGGATCCTATTCCCGACCAGATCGGTAGGACTATTTACCGTGTAGTACTCGGTCTTTGAATCATCAATTCTGAAAACCGTTTCTGCGGTTTCCTTATTCAGTACGAAGGATTGAATAGCGGTAAGCGATTTCAGCAGGTCATAGCGTTCCTGCGCGGCATCCGGCAACATCAACCTTGTATTGATGGGTCGGGGAACAGCAATAAGTTCTCCACCCAATGCGATAACGTGGGAGGGAACCACGCTGTTGTCGGATTGCAAGCAGATTGCTTTTTTCGTCCCGTCCTGCGTATAGAAAAGATGCCTTTCATATTGGTTCCAGCCTGCGCCATCCATGCGGATGCTGATGAGGGAGTTTATGCGGATTTCGTATTCGCCATTCAATACGTCGGCGAGCGACAAATACCGGGAGTCATTCCACTGGATGTTGCCATTTTTGCCGAATATCTGGACAGATATGGACTTCGCTTCGGCATTACGCGACTCAACAAACACCTCCGCGGAAAGAATTCCGTCCGCACCGAGCGTATACTCTTTTCTTGTGAAGGCAGTCGAAATCAGGACAGTGGCGCCCTCCACGGAGTATCCCGAGGGGTCGGTGAATTTCAGCTTCACGGTCTGCTTTTCAATCTTTTGCGCCTTTACCGTCATCGTGTGATCGGTTCCTTCCAGGCGGAACGACTGGGACGGGATGTAATAGTCGTCTGTTAACCGGGAATCAATGCTGAGCAGGTAGTCGCCGGGTGTTGCTGCCTTCAGCGGGAGCTCGATTTCGCCGCTCGCGTCCAGTCTGAAGGAGAGCTGGTCGTTGAGATTGCTTCGCAATGTGCCCGTAATACCGTCCAGAGGTGCATCGGATTTGACTTTCAGACGGATGGTTTCGATTACGGCCTCCTGCAGCTGAGGTCTCAGCAGAACCTCCGTGTCGGACTGCCAGAGCATGAAGAATCTGTGCTGACTCGGCAGGTATGCCACAACGGATCCGTCCTCGGAATACAGTGTCGTGTTGGCGACACTGTACGAGACACTGTATCCGCCGACATCGGGCTTCAGGAGCAGGACGGTTGCCTCGCCGTTTTGGTCAAGCGTTACCGTTTTCCGGTAGTCTCCCATGGTGCTCACCTGAACCGAAAGACCCGCAAGGCTCTTGCCGGAGGCAAGGGAGAACCGGAACCGGATCCGTTGCGCCTGCAGCGACTCAAAACCGGAAAGAGGCGCAAGCGTATACTCCTTGCTGTCGTTCAGGGTGATATTCTGGTACTGCGGCATTCTGTAAAAGCCGCCCTCGACTTCGCAGTATTCCTCGCAGACGCGGTAGAACCGGACTGTTCCGCCGCTATACCAGAACGCGCTGTCCTCCCCGTTTGTCAAATAGCCGTTTTCATCCACCGAGTATCCGTCGGACAATCTGGCGGGTGTATACAGCAGAGTGGTGCCGTAGGGCGATTTGAAGCGGACGAATCCGGAGATGGTATGCGGCGGCAGCACCCTGTCCGCCTCGGCGGCAACGGTGATTTTGTCTACCTCGTAAACCGTTCTTCCGTCTTTCAGCACCGAAAGGGTGTAGGTGCCGGCGGAAAGCCCGTCAAAGGAGTAGAAATTCGTTTCCGATTCCGTCAGGACGGGCAGGGTATAGGTCGCGTTCCGTTGCTTGCCCCGGAGGACAATCTGCATATTGCCCGCGGCGGCTTTGGCGAACGGCGCGTTACTCACGGTCAGCGCGATGGAAACGCTCGATGCAATCAGGCACGGGAAGCCCTCCGCCGCCCGCTCGGCGACGACGGCACCGTTTTGGTAGGCGGTTACCTTGACCGACCGGATTTCGTAGACGCGGCTGAGCTTCCATAAGCCGTTCCATGCCGCACCCGCGTTGCCGAGGTCTATGGTTCTGACCTGCTCGGTCGTCTTGTCATCCAGCGTTTTGTATACGACGGTTGCAACGACGCTGTCGATGCCCGCGCCGATCACGGCACGTATACCGAGCGTTCCGCCGGTAATGGCGCCCTCGCGGTTGCGGTCCAGCGTAACGTCCAGTTTGTCGATGCTCCAGCCGTCGGGCGTTTTTGCCTTGACGGTCACGCTTGCGCCGGACTCATTGCCCGCGCCGTCATACGCTGTTATGTGGTAGGAGTATTCCGTACTGACCGCAAGACCTTCGTCGGTGAAGGTGCGCCTCGCCGTGTCCCGGATCAGCACGCCGTTGCGGTAGACGCGATAGCCTGCCACGCGGACGTTATCCGTCGCGCGCGTCCAGGTCAGTATGACATTCGTGCCGCTCACCTGCGCTCTGACCGTTGCGGGAGTGGTGGGCTTTTCGGTGTCAGGGGAACCTGTCGGCTTGCCCATGGCGGAAACCGCAGTGCTGCGCTTGCCGGCGGCATTCTCAAAGATCAGCTCATAGGTGTAGACCCGTGCGCTGTCCAGATGACTGTCGGTATAGGCGGTATGCGTCTCTGACAGGAAGCCGAGCGTTTCGCCGTCGCGCGTGATCCACAGCTTGCCGGTTCCGACCGGTGCATCCCACGTGAGCTTCAGCTCACCTGCCGCGCCGTTGACCACCCGGAAGCCGGTGACGGGACTGACGGTGGAGGAGATGCTTTCCACGCGCTTTTCTGCGGTCGCGTCCGGTTCGTCCGGAAGCGTCGAAAGCGCCGAGAAGGTATAGCTTCCGTGTTCGGTCAGCGGCACGCTCAGTCTGTATATGCCGCTTTCGGGAAGTGTCACGGGAGTGAGCGTTTTGGAGGCGCCGCCCGGCGTCGTATAGGAAACACGCACGACCGCACCTGCTTTGCCGCCGATGGTCAGGATCACGTCATCTGCCGCCGAATCGGCAGCTGTCAGCGTGACAAAGTGCGTGCTCGGCGCTTCGGACACAACAAAGGAAAACCGGGATTCCTGTGCGGCAAGCACGTTTTCGGTATCGTCCTTGCTGCCCGGGTCGCCGTCAAAGGAGACGACCGCCTCATATTCACCCACTTCGAGCTTTCCGAGGCCGAGTCCTGTCCAGTCGGAGAAGGTCTTTTCCTGCCAGGTTCCGCCTGCTTTGCGGTATTTTATCCTGAGGACGTACTGCGTTACCTCCCCCGTAGTTCCCGTTTTGGGATCGTCGCCCGTGGAGCGATACAGATCCGCAATACGCAGTCCACCCGTGACGGTGGCGTGGAGGTCGATGAGAACATCCTCTGCCGTTGTAAATTCGCTCTGCGCGGGAGACGCAAGGAAGGCTTCAATCCCCCTGCCGTTGATGGTGAATTCCGTCTGCTCCAACGGGAGCATGACCTTGTAAACAATACCGCCCCGCCAGTTGAAGTTGGATGAGGTCAGCTTTGCATACAGCGCGGTAACGCCGCTGTCCAGCAGGAGCTTCTGAGAACGGTAGACCGAGATATCCCCTTTCTCGCTGTTCGGCATCTCCTGATTGCCGAGTATGGGAAGAAGGGTGACGCGCGTATCCTCGCTGTTGTTGTTTACGGTGTACTCCCTGAATTCTTCCCCCTTGAGAATGAGCGTTGCACCCTCGGCAGGGACATCGACATGACGGTAATAAACCGCGGCTATGTCATTCTTGTAATCAATTGTAAAGCCGCCGACGTAATACGATCCGACCGGAACACCGCCCTGCACGCTGACCGCGAAGGTGTGACCGCCGTACTCCACAAACAGCGTTGGGGCATACACTTGGTTGTCCTCGCTGCCGAGGCAGACCCGCAATGCGCCGAACTCCAGATCCGGGACAGCTATTGTCCGGGTCGGATTCTCAGGGTCATACCGGAAATAGTCAAAATATGTCACGCCTCCGCCCTTGCCGCCGAGCGAAACCGACACGAACACCTCCGTGGTCGCGTCCCAGCTGCTCGCATCAAGGAAAAGGGTGCGCGAGCCATCGTCGCCGCGTTCGTTGCCGATCCTGGAGGGCGTTTCAATCTTCCCGTTGCGGATAATCATGGCTTCGCCGTACACATCGCCATCCCCGTTGAAGCTCTCCATGCGGATTGCCATCATTTTGCCAAGCCTGACGTGGACAGTTCCGGTTGCCTCGTTGAACTGATAGGGCAGATAGCCCGTGTACGGCGCGTCGCTTGGACCAAGCGCGGTATCCAGCGCGAACCGGGCAGTCAGAATATAGTCGCACTCCGCAATCGGCATTTGCGGCCAGTTGTTGTTGCCGGATTCCAGAATGCCGTTGTCCGGATCAAACAATCCGCCGCCGTATTTGGAGTAATACTCTTGTGTGTCCGCAGGGTTTGCGCTCTTCATACTGAAAGAGTTGGCGTTTCCGAAGCGCCATGTGTCCGAGTCGGGGAACGCTTCCATCTGTACCTCGCCGCCGACCAGCAAATTGCCCCTGTTATCGACAGCCTTGGCATCCACGGTCGTCTTTTCGCCGTAGACCAGTGTATCCGCTCCGATATCAAGGGTTGTGATGATCCTTGTGGGGTCGAAGTCGATTACCCCCATTGAGCTGACATCGACTTCCCCGAGCAGATGCGTCACATGATAGTACCTGTATACGGTTTTCCAGGATCCGCCGGCAGATTGATAGGTCATGCTGATGCGGTCGTAAATGCCGACTGCAAGATGCTGCATTGCGGGCGACAGATATACAGTCCGGATTTCCTTTTCGTAGGCACCCAGCGATACGCCGTCGCGCGCGGTGCGGAGCCGGCTTCCCGATGCGGCGATTGTCCAGCGGTCGCCTTCACCGAGGGAATCCACAGAGGTGACGGTTACTTCCTGCGCCGCGTCGATATCTGCCGCGAGCGATATTTCCATTTTGTTGCCGTCCTGCACGGCGGTTGCAAGAATTAGGTAGCGCCTTTCGGCATCCCGGACGAGGAAGCGGAATTCGCCGTCCGAGAGGCAGAGCGTCAGGTCGCCTGCGGCATCGGTCACGCCGACCTGGATTTCCGTATCCCCGTAGCTGAGGAAGACGTCCGCCCGGGCAAGCGTTACCGCATCACTGCGGAAGTGAAGCGTTGTCTTCTGCACCTCATCGCCGCCGAGTATGATCTCCGGTGCAAAGGCAGTCGTTTTGATGTAGACCATATCGTCCTTAATAAACGAAAATGTCAGCAGACCGCCGCACTGGTCGAACAGCTGTTTAGCGACCACGAGGTCGGGGCTCAGGGCGCTTCCTGCCGTCGCGACGAACTCTCCCGTTTCGGCGTTGCGGATCGTGACCTCGCCGGAAATCTGACTTCCGTCTGCATCGTAGATGTATACATTGGCTGTCGTTACCATCAGGCTGTTGCGGATAATGGCGGTGTACTCCGAAAAATTTATCACCGTCGTTGCATCCTTGCCTGCCGCCGCTTCCGCCGCCGTGCGGTAGAAAATCTTCAGCGTGATTTCGCCGTCCTCAAAGGAGGAGGTGTCAAGCGTAAATATATACTCTGTTTGCGCCGTTTCCGTTTTGGCGACAGGCGCGGAGGTATACAGCACCGTGCCGTCCGCTTTGCAGGCGACCAGTGTTGCGTCCTTGGCAAGTGAAGCGCCCATGGTGAGCTTTCCGACAATCTCCGCCGTGCCCGTCAGCACATTGCGGCACGCGATGCTTCCCTGGATCGTGACGCGCGTCGCTTTTATGGCGTCGATAAACGCTTCCTTGACGCTGTCCTGCATGTACGCCATGTCGTTGAAGCGGTAGACGTGGTAGGTCTGATAGGAATCGGTCTGCCCGCCGTGACCGTATACGTAAAAATTCTTTACGGCGTTGATTGCTTCGGGGTTCGTCCTGCCGCCGAGCAGGGAGAACATGACAGCCGTATAGCCCGCAATCGCCGCGCAGGAAGCGGAGGTGCCGGTGAAGGTGGTGTATCCGCCGCCGCGGTCTGTCGTAAACAGAGCGCGGCCCGTATGACCGACATAATCAATTCCGTTTCTGTCTCCCTGCTTGTGCTTGAAGGAGTAATAATCGTTGGTAGCTAGGCTGTAATCTCCGCCGAGGACCGGGTAGGCGCCTGCCAGATCGGCGGGATAGAAGCCCTCATAGGTCTCCCGGTAGAGCATATCATCGGTGTTTCCGCCCGCGCAGAGCGCCAGCACATTCTGCCTGCGCGCATCGCGGATGGCATTGGCAAGTGCGGTCGGGTAGTAGGCGGTCTTTGCGCCGAAGGACATATTCAGGATGTCTGCGCCGTTGTCGATCGCCCAATAGATGCCGCAAACGACATCGGATATTCTACCGTTTCCGTTCTCGTCAAGTACGCGCACAGGGATCAGTTCCACCGGGAACCTGCCTGCCATGCCGCTGAATCCCAAGCCGTTGTCTGCCTCGGCTCCGATAAGACCGGCGACCTTTGTGCCGTGCCCGTCCGCACCGACGTCGGAGTTGACGCCCTTGGAAATTACCTCATCGTTGATGGCATCGTAGCCCGTGACCACACGGTTGGCGAGATCCTCGTGGGTCGCGTCAATGCCCGTGTCCAACACGGCAACGCGCACGGTGTACAGCGAACTGAGTCCTGCTTCATCGCCCACTTCACCCATGAACTTAAGAAAAGGAGCGGACACCTTCGTCTTGCTCATATCGGGGTCGGCAGGCATCGTTCCGAAGTCCTCGGCAATGCCCGCCGCCGCCAGCGTGTAGTTGTAGGTGACCGACTCGATGTTCGGCATTTTTTCATAGCGCACAGCTTCCGCGTAGGAACCGTCTACCAGCAGCATGTTGCCGCCGAGTGTCCGCCCACCGTATACTGCCCTGAATACCTCAAGCGCGCCTGCACTTGAAAATTCAAGGATCAGTCCGTCGCTGTCGCCTGTCGGGTATTCGACCTTCGATGACGCCACATCGACCGCCTCTGCCACAGCCTGCATCGGGATTACGCCGAACAGCATGATGACGCTGAGCATCAGGCACAGTGCTTTCGTGAGTTTCCTGTTCATAACCATGTTCCTTTCCATGATGGTGTAATCACTTTCGTGCGTTTCCGGACTGTCCGTCCGCTTCGGCAGTGCCGGAAAACGCACCGGGAACCTGCTTCCGATGTAGCGAGGTGCCCTGTGGGTTGCTTGTATTCAGTATAGCATAATTTTGACTGTTTTTCAATAGGATGTTTATATATATTTGAACGTTTTGTGTGCATATGGTGTTCAGACAGGACAATAAAAGCGATTGCCGCTGCCCGGATATCCGGGCAGCGGCAATCGCGCAGGTTTCAGGGACTCCCCACGGAGTCTCCCGTTATTTATATGCAGGTTATATGCAGGCATACCGGCGGTGCGGACACCGCATGACGCCGCGGGCAGGTCACCGGATCCGCACACGGAAGCTCTTCCCGCATCGGGGACAGCGGACGGTATGCTTGCCTGCCTGGCGAGGCAGACGCAGTACCGAGCGGCAGGCGGGGCAGGCACGGAACACGTGCGTTTCCGTGTCTGCCGGACGCGGCGTGCGTTTACAGTTACAGAAGGGGGATTTCACCTTGCTCAGGAAACCGAGCCATGCGGCGTTCTCGCGCTGGCGGGCGGCGATGTTCCGCGACAGGAAGCGGCAGACCGACCAGACCATTGCTCCGACTGACAGCACGTACAGTACCGCGCCCGCAATGCGGAAGCCGGGCAGGGAAGTGCCTGCTCCGACAACGCTCAGGGCGGCGCCGACAAACAGCGCGACCAGTACGAAAATCAGTAACGCGCTGTACAGAGCATCGTTGCGAGCGTACCGCCCCATGAAGAACCGGGTAAGCTTCCCTCGGAAATCAGCCATGTACAGCCTCCCCTCCGGTGCCCGTGCGTTTGGCGTTGGCGAGCATCAGCTTGATGCGGTTTTCCTGATTGATCTGCGTAGCGCCGGCGTCGTAGTCGATGGCGACCAGATTGACTTCCGGATGCCGCTCCTTGATAGGCTTCATCATGCCCTTGCCCACGATGTGGTTGGGCAGACAGCCGAAGGGCTGTGCGCAGACGATATTGCGCACGCCTTCGTCGATCAGTTCCAGCATCTCGGCAGTCAGCAGCCAGCCCTCACCCATTTTCATGCCCATACCCATGTAGCCCGCCGTCATGGTGGCGGTATGGCGGAAGGAGGTCGGCGGCGTGAACAGGTCGTTCTCCCGGATGGCGCGGATCAGATCGTCCTGCTTGTGCAGGAAGAAGCGATATGCGATCTTATAGATGCGGGACTTGAAAAAGCGCAGTCCGTACAGTTTGTAGTCCATGATGGAGTCTGTGATGGAGTACAGGAAGAAGTCCACCAGCCCGCCCATGACAGGTTCGGCGCCCTCGGAGATCAGGAACTTTTCCAGCTGGTTGTTGCCCAGCGCGGAGAATTTGACGAATATTTCGCCCACGATGCCCACCTTGAGTTTGGGTGCCGTCCGGCGGGCGCCGACGCCGTCAATGGCGGCGAAGTCCGCGATGATGCGGCGGTAGGTTGCCTTGACATCACGGTAGCGCAGGCGTCCGGAGGTCATCTCCTCCGCCAGACGGGTGCTCCACTCGTCCGCGAGTGCCTCTGCCGTGCCGGGAACGGTTTCGTAGGGGCGGCACTGATTGAGCAGGAGCATGATGAGATCTCCGTACAGGATGGCGTACAGTCCTTTGTGCAGCAAGGGGAGCGTGATTTTGAAGCCGGGCATCTGCTCCAGTCCGACCGTGTTGAGCGAGATGACCGGTACATAGGCGTAGCCTGCCCGGATCAGCGCCTTGCGCAGCAGCGCGATGTAGTTGGAGGCGCGGCAGCCGCCGCCGGTCTGCGTCAGCAGCAGGGCGACTTTGTGCGGGTCGTACTGTCCGCTCTCCAGGGCGGCGATGAACTGCCCGACGATCAGAATGGCAGGGTAGCAGGCATCGTTGTGGACGTACTTCAGTCCGGCATCAATGACCGGGCGGCTGTCGCCGTGCAGTCCGATCTCCAGCGGCTCGGTCTTGTAGCCGAACCGCGCGAACACGCGGGACACGATGCGGAAATGGCGCGGCAGCATGGTGGGCATGAGAATGGTATAGGTCTTGCGCATTTCCTCTGTAAAGATGACACGCTCCGGTTCGGCGTTCCGATCCGGCGTGTCGCATCCGGCACACCCGGCGCAACCGGGACCGTCAGCGCCCGCGCAGGCGGTGCGCCGGTCTTTCGACGTCTCAGGCATGGTTCTGTCCTCCCTTCATGGCGGAGCGCGACGGCGCGGCAGAAGTCTGTGCCGTCTGCCCGGCAGTTGCGTCCGGGAGCGAATGCGGCTTTTCCGCCAGCTCCAACGCTCCGATAAGGCTCCGCAGACGGATAGTCACGGCGCCCAGATTGGTGATCTCGTCAATCTTGATCTGCGTATACAGCTTGTCGCCGCGCTCCAGTATCTCCCGCACCTCGTCCGTCGTGATGGCATCCAGTCCGCATCCGAAGGAAACGAGCTGTACCAGCTGTACATCCGGGTGCGCAACGGCGTACCGCGCGGCGGCATACAGGCGGGAATGGTACGTCCACTGGTTCAGCACATGGACAGGCGCGGGTTGAGTCAGTCCGGTGATGCTGTCCTCTGTCACGACGGCAAAGCCGAGAGATGTCGCCAGCCGATCGATGCCGTGCCCGATCTCCGGGTCGATGTGGTACGGTCGCCCGGCAAGGATCATGATGCGGCTCCCGCGCTCTCTCGCCCACGCGACGGCTGCCTCCCCCTCGCGCCGGATGTCCGCCATCCAGGCTTCGTAGGCGGTCAGTCCCGCCTGCACGGCGCGGCTTATCTGCCGGTGCGTAAAGCCGCCGAAGTGATCCTTCAGCAGGCGGTACAGCTCCTTCGCCAGCTGCCTGCTGTCGTTGATATTGAGGTAGGGGTACAGGAAATTGACACCCTGCAACGAGTCCATGTTGCCTGCCAGCAGTTCGGAGTAATAGGCAACCACGGGGCAGTTGTAGTGATTATCCCCGGTGTGCTCGTCTATGTTGTAGGTCAGGCAGGGGTAGAAGATCGCGTCCACGCCGCGCGCGATCAGATCCTCCATATGCCCGTGCATCAGCTTGGCGGGATAGCAGGCGGTGTCGGACGGAATGGAGTACTGTCCGCGCAGGTACAGACTCCGCGAGGAAGGACCGGAGAAGATCACCCGGAAGCCAAGCTCGGTGAAGAAGGTGAACCACAGCGGTGCCAGCTCGTACATACCCAGTGCCAGCGGCAGACCGACTGTGCCGCGTCCGCCGTCGCGGGCGGATTCCGCCAGCGCCTCGATCTTTTCGCGCTTGTAGCGGTGCAGGTCGGGGACGATATCGACGCCCTCGGGCAGTTTTCCGCCGGCACCGCGTTCGCACTTGTTGCCGGAGATGTACTTTTCTCCTCCCGCAAAGGTGTTGATGATAAGGTGGCAGTTGTTGCCGCACCCGTGGCAGGTGGCTGCCTTGGAGGTGTGCGTGAAGGCGGCGACGCCCTCGGCGGACAGGGTGGAGGACTTCTCAAGTCCCAGCGAACGGGCGTACAGCGCCGCGCCGTAGGCGCCCATCAGTCCGGCGATGCCGGGACGGATGACTTCCCGCCCGATCTCGCGCTCAAAGGAGCGGAGAACGGCGTCGTTGAGGAAGGTGCCGCCCTGCACTACGATCTCGTGCCCCAGCTCATCGGCACTGCTGGCGCGGATGACCTTGTAGATGGCGTTCTTAACGACGCTCCGGGAAAGACCTGCCGAAATGTCGCCGACACTGGCGCCGTCCTTTTGCGCCTGCTTGACCGAGGAATTCATGAACACAGTACAGCGTGTCCCCAACTCGACCGGCGCCTTTGCAAACAGACCCAGCCGCGCGAATTCCTCCACGCCGTAGCCCATGGATTTGGCGAAAGTCTCAATGAAGGAGCCGCACCCGGAGGAGCATGCCTCGTTGAGCATGATGGAGTCGATGGCGTTGTTGCGGACCTTGAAGCATTTGATGTCCTGCCCGCCGATATCCAGGATGAAGTCCACGTTGGGATTGAAGTAGCGGGCGGCGGTGAAGTGCGCCATGGTCTCGACCAGCCCCCGGTCGATGTGAAAGGCGTGACGGATCAGCTCCTCGCCGTAGCCGGTGACGCAGGAGCCTTTGACGGTGATATGATCGCCGCACAGGCGGTATATTTCGGTGAGCTGTTCCTGCACGATGCTGACCGGATTGCCCCGGTTGGAGTCGTAGTAGGCGTACAGAATCTCCCCGTCCCTGCCCATCAGCACCAACTTGGTGGTGGTGGAGCCGCAGTCGATGCCCAGGAAAGCATCGCCGCTGTAATCCGCCGGGTATACCGCCTTGGCGGTCGCGCGGTTGTGGCGTTCGCAGAATGCGCGGTACTCCTCCTCGGAGGCGAACAGCGGCGGGGTGTGCGCCGTTGTGGGCATGGAGCGGCAGGATTCCTCCACGTCAGCGAGCAGAGCGTCCATGTCGGTTTCCCAGTCTTGCCCGGCGGCGTACAGTGCCGCGCCCAGCGCGACCGACAGCCGACCGTATTCCGGGAACAGTGCGTGTTTGTCATCCAGCTTCAGCGCTTCCCGGAATGCCGCGCGCAGTCCCTGACAGTAGTACAGGGGACCGCCCAGGAACATGACTTTTCCTCCGATGCGCCGTCCCTGCGCCAGTCCGGCGATGGTCTGGCTGGCAACGGCGGCATAAATGCTGGCGGCAATGTTTTCCTTGGCGGCACCCTGATTCAGCAGTGGCTGGATGTCGGTCTTGGCGAATACGCCGCACCGCGAGGCGATGGGGTAGATGCGCGTGTGGCGCAGGCTCAGCTCGTCCATTTCCTCAATGGTCAGGTCAAGCAGGGTAGCCATCTGGTCGATGAAAGCGCCCGTGCCGCCGGCGCAGGTGCCGTTCATACGTTCATCCAATCCGCCGTCGAAGAAGATGATCTTGGCATCCTCCCCGCCCAGTTCAATGACGGCGGATGTGTCCGGTTCCAGCCGACGCACGGTTTCGGCCGTGGCAAAAACCTCCTGGACGAACGGGATATTCGCCGCGCGTGCCAGTCCCAGCCCGGCGGAGCCGGATATGGCGACGCGGACGCGTCGATTCCCAACCAGCGGCTGAACGCGCCGGAGCAACTCCAGCGTCTTGGGACGCACCTGCGAAAAGTGCCGCTCGTAGCAGGAGTAGACCAGCCGCCCGCTCCCGGCGGGACATCCCGCCTCGCCGCAAAAGACGACGATTTTAGCGGTCGTGGAGCCGATATCAATGCCGATAACGGCGACCTCGCCGTCGCCCATGGTCAGCGATCCGGGGACACCCGATGACTGCAATGCCGTTTTGTTTTCCGTTTCGATCTGCATATGTGAATCTCCTGTTTCCCGGCAGGGGGACGCCTGTCGGGTTTCCTGACAAAATACCTTCTTATATGATACCACGCAAAAATGAACCCCGTATAAACTGCCCGCGACGCAGTGTGAATTTTTCTGCGAAACAGAATCACCCGGAGGCATATATCCTCCGGGTCACTGCGGTTTGTTTGGGATCACGCTTTGCTGAACGGCAATTTTTCCAGCTCCGCCCGGCTGTACCGGTAGCGGTTGCCGCAGAAGCGGCAGACGATCTCCAACTCCTCCGGTTTTCCCTCGGCGACTTGCTCCGCCAGCAGTTTTTCCACCTGAGCGCGCCCCAGCGATGCCATGACGGCGTCCATCCTCTGCCGGGAGCAATTGCAACGGTAGCCGACCTCCAGCTCGTCGAAAATATCATACGGGATACCCTGCAATGCGACATCGGCAATGGCGCGGTTGTCCATCCCGTCTCCGATCATGCGGCTGATGCGGGACAGGGCACCGGCGTTGCGCTCCAGTTTGGTGATGGTACCTTCATCGGCAAAGGGGAGCAGCTGGATGAGGATGCCGCCTGCCGCCCGGCAGGAATGGTCGGTGTCTACCAGCACGCCCAGCGCACACAGCGTGGGGATCTGTTCGCTTTGCGCGAAGTACCCGGTCACGTCTTCGGCGATCTCGCCGCTGGTCAGCGGAGCCGAGCCGACCTCGGGCTGTTCGCCGCCCAGATCCTTGATGACCTGTACCAGCCCGTTGCTGCCGACCAGCCCGCCGACATCCAGCTTTCCGTCTGCGCGGAGCGGCAGATCGGCGTTCGGATTCTGCATGTAGCCGCGAACATTGCCGCGCCAGTCGCTGACGGCGAGTATCCGCCCGGCGGGACCCCCGCCGTCGATGGACAGCGTCAGGGTATCGGTCTCCTCACCCAGCATACAGCCCATCATGGAGGCTACCGTCAGCGTGCGCCCCAGCGCGGCGGTTGCCGTTGGGGACGGAGTGTGGCAGCGTATGGCGCTGTTTACGATGTCGGTTGAATGGATGACGTGGATGCGGGCGCTCCCGTCCTGCGTCATGGCTCGAAGAATTTTACTCATGATACTCCGTTTTTCCTTTCCGTACCGTGTCCGTCCGGGCACAGGTACCAGTCCCCGGTCTTGCGGGTGCGGGCAACGATGTGCCAGCGCGTATCGCTTTCCCCGGCGGGAGTGAAATCAAACCCGCCGAAGATGCCGCACAGGTCAAAGCCGGCGCGATCCAATGCCGTTTCCAATTCCCCGCGGCTGAAGCAACGCTCGGTCTGCTCCTCGTCGGTGCGGACATAGCGCCCGTCCTTCTCCTCCCGGAACACCGACAGGTAGAAGCGGCACAGGTGCGTGCCGGGGTCGTACTCGTTCTGCCAGCCGCAGTATACCGCCGGCGCGCTCGGTTGTCCGTCTGCCGCCGGGGCGGTATCCTCCAGTATATAGGCATTTCCGCCGTAGACCTTTTCAAAGGTTATGGGGCTGTTTACATCAAAGACCAGCAGTCCGCCCGGCGCGATATACAGGTACAGGCAGGCAAGGCAGGCGTCCAGGTCGCCGTCTCCGCACAGGTAATTGATGCTGTCCAGACAGCAAACGGCGGCGTCAACCGTGCCGTACAGTTCAAAGGAGCGCATATCCTGGCAGAGGAAGAGCGGTGTCGTCACCCCGGCGGGCAGCTCGTCCGTTCCCGCTTCGTCCAACAGCCGGATCGTGCGTTCGGTGCTTTTGCGGTACGCCTCGGCAAGCATATCCTCACTGCCGTCAATGCCGATCATGTCATACCCCCGATCGGCAAGGGGGAAGGTCATGCGCCCCGTTCCGCAGGCGAGATCCAGCACGATGCGCGGGCGCGCGGGCAGGAAGCGGTCAAAGCACGCCTCCAGAAAGGCACTCCAGCGCCCGTAGTCTATCTCCCGGTTGAGGCAGTCGTACACGCCTGCCAGCGCCTGATAGCCGCTGTACACGGTCAGCTCCGGTCGGTGCCGTCGCCCGACGGCTCTGCCGCGTCCAGACGATCCAGCACCTTGTTGTAGCCATCGTTTCCGTACTTGAGACAGCGGTTCACGCGGCTGATGGTGGCGGTGCTGAGTCCCGTCCGTGCGGCGATGTCCGTATACACGCAGTTGTTGCGCAGCATCCGCGCCGCCTGCATCCGGCGGGACATTTCCTGCAGTTCAGAAACTGTGCACAGATCCTCAAAAAAGCTGTAGCAGTCCTCGACTGTTTCCAGCGTCAGGATGCCCCGGAACAGGCAGTCCAGTTTTTCGTCCTTCAGTTTGCTCGGCATGACTGTATTCGTCCTTTCGCGCGCAGACGGCGGCACCGACCTGTGCGTCTCCGTCTGCTTTTTTGGGGGTTCAGCAGGGTTTTCTGCTTTTGCAATTTTTGCGGCAGGGGCTTTCCGAAACTTTTCCGTTCTTCTCCCTGCAGCAGACCTGCTATGCTGTAACAGTATAGCACATTCCCTCGCTGAAGTAAAGAAGAATTTGTAAACTGTCAGGGCGGCTATCCTTCGCGAAGAAAAGCCGGGGACTCCTGATGGGAAGTCCCCGGAAAACCATTACGATAATGGTCGCCCGGAGATGCCGCGTGGCGGTTCCGCCGGGCATCGCGGAGCCGATTCCGCCGCGCTCTCATATTCCGAGGCACAGCGATGCAATGCCGAAATAAACCAGCAGAGTCAGCGTGTCCACGATGGTGGTGAGGAACGGACTTGCCATGACAGCCGGGTCAAAGCCAATCTTCTTTGCGCCGATCGGCAACAGTGTGCCGATGAGCTTGGCAATCAGGATCGCCGTGGCAATGGTCGCGCAAACCACCAGCGACACGCGGACATTTTCCCACGTGAAGTGCAGGCGGAAATCCACCAGCATGGTTTTGACAAAGCAGGCGGTTCCGACGGTCGCGCCACAGAGCAGTGCCACGCGGAACTCCTTCCACAGGATCCGCAAGACGTCGGACGGCTCAATATCGCCGACCGACATACTGCGGATAATGGTCACGGAGGTTTGCCCGCCCGCATTTCCGCCGGTATCCATCAGCATGGGAACAAAGACGGTCAGTATCGGGAGCGCCGACAGCGCACCCTCAAAATGTCCCAGGATCGTGGAAGTAAAGGTCGCGGATACCATCAGCAGCAACAGCCATGGGATGCGCTTGGACCATGTTTCCAGAACGCCTGTCTTGAGGTATGGCTTGTCTGTCGGAACGATAGCCGCCATCTTTTCGATGTCCTCGGTCACCTCGTCCTCCATGACGTCCATGGCGTCATCGACGGTGACGATACCGACCAGCCGGTGTTCTCTGTCCACGATCGGCAATGCCAGTAAATCATACCGGGAAATCAGCGAGGCGACCGTTTCCTTGTCGTCCAGCGTGGAGGCGCAGATGACGTTTTCGTCCATGATATTCTCGATGCTGTCGTCCGGCTTGGCGAACAGCAGTGTCCGCAGCGGGACGATACCCTGCAGAACCCGTGCCGCATCGGTCACGTAGGCAACATACACGGTTTCCTTGTCAATTCCGGTCTTGCGGATGTGGTCTACCGCCTGCGTGCAGGTCATATCCCGGTGCAGGTCGATGAATTCGGCTGTCATAACCGATCCGGCACTGTCCTCCGGGTAGGCAAGGAAGCGGTTGATGGCAGCGCGCGTTTCCGGCTGGGCATTCCGCATGACCCGGTGCACGATGCTCGCGGGCAGCTCCTCCAGCATATCCACGGCATCGTCCAGCGACAGGTCCTCCACGATTGCGGACAGTTCCCGGTCGCTCATGGCAAGGATGATGCGCTGCTGCTCCTCGACATCCAGTTCGGCAAACACGGCTGCCGCCTGATCCTTGCTCAGCAGCTTGAACACTGCCGGAAGCCGCGCCGCCGGCAGTTCGGTGAAGAAGTCCGCGATTTCAACAGGCAGCAACGCATCCAGTTCCGCGCGGAAATCCACATACCGGCGGGTGTTGAGCATATCAGTCAGGCGCTCGAAGGTGTCCTCGACCTCCTGCGTATGCTGTTCGGACTCGGTCGGCTCCTCTTTCCCGTCCCCCTCGTGGGGTGTATCGGTCTCCTCCGGCTCATGAGCCGGATCCGGTTCCGGGGGATGGGGCATCTGACATTCTTTGGGTGTCGTGTCGGCTGTACTTTCACAGCCGATACCTGTCCCTGATTCGTCAGGTGTCATGTTCATGTCTGTTCCGTCGTCTGACGGCACGGCGTCGTTCCGGTTCAGGCGCTCATCGCGCCCGTCGTTCGTGTTTTCGTGCTTCATAACGATCCATCCCCCGTTTCTTTGCTTGATTTGAACGTGGGGCAGTCGGCACGCAAACCCGCTCCCCACCGGCAAGCGGTCGGAACATACCGTCCGCAAGCGGTAACAGTATAGCACCGTCGGCAGGATTTGTCAAGCTGTTTTTTGGATTTTTACACGATTTGGGCGCGGTTTCGTCAGATTTTCATCATTTTACGGAATTAGTATGCCCGCCCTTCTTCTTTCGTCTAATTTTACGGTTTTTCTCCGGATATATCGGATTTTGCCCGTTCCGCGCGTAAAAAGACCCGGAGAATCCCGCGCGGGACTCTCCGGGTTCATGCTTACTTCAGAACTTGTCGCTCAGTTTGTACTGGAGGCAGGGGCAACCGTTCTCGATGGGGTACACGATTTCGTTGGGTGCCGCCCAGCGCACGGCATTCTTGAGAATGCGCTGTACGTACGGGTTATAGAAGGAACGGCAGAACTCGTGACCGGGCTGGAAGTAGAAAATCTTGCCTGCGCCGCGGTAGTAGCACAGACCGGAGCGGAAGATAAACCCGTCCTCATACCAGCTGCCGAACACCAGTTCGTCCGGCTGGGGTACGTAAAACGGCTCGCAGTACAGCTCCTCAAACAGCTCAAAGTGGTCGGGGATACCGGCGGCAATGGGATGTCCGGGCAACAGATTCCACACTATTTCGTTCTGGTCACGTCCCCACGACAGGTTGCCGTTTGTGCCGACGACCTCCCGGAACACCTTGGAGTGATGCCCGGAGTGCAGGACAATCAGTCCCATTTTGCCGCGGTAAACGCGGTCGCGGATCTTGGCGACCAGCTCGTCCGACACCTCATGGTGTGCCATATGTCCCCACCAGAACAGCACATCGGTGGTGTTCAGCACCTCATCGGGTAGACCCTGCTCCGGGTCGTCCAGCGCCGCCAGACGGATGTTCAGAGTCGGATCTGTCTCAAGGAAGGACTTGATGCATCCGTGGATGCCGTCCGGGTAGATGTCCCGGCAGGCAGGTTCCTGCCGTTCGTGGCGGTACTCATTCCAAATGGTAATGTTCAACTGCTTCTCTGCCATTGTTTTGGTCTCCTTTACCCATTTTAATATATTATTGCTCTCAAAAACAGAGGGTCAGACATCAATGCACAGCCCGTCATAAGCGGGTGTGACGCCCAGCGGGGCAAGGCGCTCCCGCAGTCGATCCGGACCGGTATGCAGGGTGCGTGCCATGTGCGACACGTAGAATCTGACGTCCGGGGCAAAGCGATCGTACTTACGGAAGGTGCGGAGCATCAGCTCCAGCATATCCAGCGTATTGTGTTCAAAGCTGCGCCAATCATCCGGTGCCGTCTCGCCGCAGGTCAGCTCCAGCACCACGGCATTGACGGGCTGATCCTTGATGGCGTTCCACGAGGTCGTGGGTATCCATGCGCTGTCACAGCCGTAGTACAGCAATCGCTCCCCGTCGCCGATAAGATACAGGCGCGTTGTTTCCTCCGGATCATCGGTCGCGTGATTGGAGCGCAACGACAGTACCCGGTACCCGCCGATGGGGTAGGCAAGCTCCGGTCGGACACGGGTATCCACGAACGCAATGCGGCTCGTGCGCGCATCTCCGAGTGCCGCACGCAGGCTGCGCAGGCACGCCATATCGCCCCACAGGGTACAGTCCCGCCCGGCGCACAGGCGCTCGACGGTTTCCGGGCAAAAATGATCGCTATGCGTGTGGGTGACAAGGATATTCTTCACGCCGTCCAGTATATGCGGGTCATTGCTATGCTCCGCATAGTGAAACACGTGCGGACCGGGATCAATCAGCAGATCGCGATTGACCAGCACCGACGAGAATCGCCGGTGAAAAACGCCGGGTGTGTAGGCGTTAATGTCCCAGTCCGCCGCGCCGGTTCCGAGAAAGGTCAGTTTCACAGTACAACACCTCCTGCCATCGCGCCGTCATGCGGTCAGCCGAGCACCGACGAAGCGATCTGCTGAGCCAGCGCGCGAACCGCCTCCTCCTGACCGGGTGCCAGCGTGGAACGCAGAGTCAACGTCGGCTCCAGCACAGTGGTGTTTTTCAGCGGCGTCAGCAGTTCGCGCATCAGCTTGCCGGAAGCGGGCGCCCAGCTGCCGTTTTCAATCAGCGCAACCGTCCGTCCCTGCCAGTTGTGCGCGACCAGATCGTGCAGCAGTGTCTCCATACTCACAAAAATGCCGTTGTTATAGGTCGTTGCGGCAAAAACCACGTGCGACACACGGAACGCCTCTGCCAGCACATACGACGGATGCACCGCCGACACATCGAACATCCGGATGCGGCGCACGCCCGCCTCGGCAAGATAGCCCGCCAGCAGTTCGGCTGCCGCCTTTGTGCCGCCGTAAACCGATGCATACGCAACGAGAACGCCGCGCTCCTCCGGCGTATAGCTGCTCCAAAGGCTGTACTTCTCCAGAATCATCCCCAGTTCTCCGCGCCAGATGTACCCGTGCAACGGGCAGATGCGCCGGATATCCAAAGCTGCTGCCTTCTTCAGTACCGCCTGCACCTGTACGCCGTACTTGCCGACGATGTTGGTATAGTACCGCCGCATTTCCTCCATGTAGCCCGCTCCCAGATCCGCCTCATCCGCAAACAGGTTTCCGGACAGCGCACCGAAGCCGCCGAAGGCATCCGCCGAAAACAGCGTGCCGTCGGTCTTGTCGTAGGTCATCATCACTTCAGGCCAATGAACCATCGGCGCCATGACAAAGGTAAACGTATGGCGCCCGGTGCAAAGCTCCTCGCCCTCAGCGACCAGTCTTGTGCGTCCGGTCAGGTCAAGCCCGGGGAAAAACTGATTCAGCAGGGTGACGGTCTTCTTGTTGCACACGACAACGGCGTTCTGCCAGCGGGTAAGCACCGCCCCCAGCGTAGCGCAGTGATCCGGCTCCATGTGCTGGACGACAACATAGTCCAGATCGGCTCCGTCCAGCGCCTCGGCAGTTGCCGTCAGGAATGTATCGGCGACCGCTTTGTCCACCGTGTCAAACAGGACATTCTTCTCATCCCGGAGCAGGTAGGCGTTATAGGACACCCCCTCCGGTACAGGGTATGCGCTCTCAAACAGTGCAAGACGCCTGTCCGAGGCGCCGACAAACAGCAGGTCGTCCGTGATTTTCCGGATGCTCATGTAATTATCCTCCATTACCGTACAGTGATTTTTTCTTTTTTATATGCAGAACCCCCCGCATGGGCGGGGGGCAGGCTGCGGCAATGCCGCACAACGATGATGGCGCAGATGCGCCGCCAAGGTATTGATCGCGCATTGTGTGGTGCTGCCTTTAAGTGTGTGCGAGGTTTGCCGCCCCCCAGACGGCAAGCGCGTGATCCTCCTCGCCGGTTCCGCCGCTGACGCCCAACCCGCCGATCAGAACGCCGTTCTCATACAGGGGCACGCCCCCGCCGAAAGTCACGATGCGATCCAGATTCTGCAAGCCGTAAAACGTTCCCCCCGGCTGAACCAGTCTTGCCAGCTCGGCAGTCGGCATTTTGACCGCCACCGCCGTATATGCCTTGCGTACCGCCACCTCATAGCTGACGAGGAACGCGCCGTCCATAACGTGCACCGCAACCGGATTGCCTTGCGCATTCGCCACCGCGATGACAGCCTGCTTTCCTTCCGAAAGCGCCTTGCGCTCCACCGCCGCGATCAGCCGGGTAGCCCGCTCCAGATCCAGCGCAGAGCCGCCGCCGACACGCGCCAGCACGGCTTTCAGTACGTTCTCCACTGTTGGATCAACCGGAGCGGCATCCGCCGGGGCAGGCACAACCGCTGCTGCCGGAGCGGTCTCTGCCGCAACCGGTTCACGTGCCGCCTTGTCCTTCTCCTCCTCGCTCAGCCAATCCGCATACCGGGCGGCGGCAAGCAACCAGTCGCCCAGTCGGTTCATGTACACCTTGAAGGCACCGGGGACGGCATAGCGCCTGTCCATGGCGATCAGCGCGCGTTCCGCCCGCCGCACCGTTGAACGCGCCGCATCCAGCCGTGCGGACTGCTCACAGCCACCGGGCAGGGCGCCCTGCCAATCGCTCCCGCGCTTGTCAGTCAGTACGCCGACCATGCGATCCGTATCAGATTCCAGAAAGGCGATTTCCTCAGAGGAAAACACGAATTTTCCGCTCCGGGGATCCGCCAGCCCTGCCGCCAGCGTGCGGAGCGTCGTCTGTACCCGGACGAGCTTGCCTGCAAAATCCGGGCATACTGTCACGCAACGCACCAGTCCCAGCGCCGCCACGGACTCCTCGGCACCGCCGATAGCGGCGACCCGTTCGTCTGCTTTGGACACCTGAGAGCCGGGCAGAAGGGAGGTCAGTCCCTTGTCGCCGTTGCCGGTATACAGCGTCCCTTTCTCCGGTTTTCCGTTCCCCATGTATCGCACCTCGTTCCCACACGGCACAAGCCGCGCGTCACTTGCGGATGCCACCTGTCACAGACACGTGACCGGTAGGCACTCCAACACAGAGTATATTATACAACAAATCCATCCCTGCGTCAAGAGGGATTTCCGAAATTTCACCGGATGGCGGCGGCAAAAGTCACCCAAAGAAGCCCCCGCGCCAGCGGGGGCTTCTTTGGAATGTTGCCTTATGTCGCGTTTCTCTTACGGGTCACGAGCACGACAGCCATGGCACCGGCACCGAGCGCAATGATTCCAAGGATTATCCAGGCCCACACACATGCGGTGCCTGTCGAAGGAGATGCAATCTGCGCTCCGACATGGAAGCTGATCGTTGCATCGCCGCTTCCGGATCGGATGGTGATGGTGTGCTCACCCTCGGAAAGTGTCCCGAGGTAACCTGCTTTCAGCTCGATGATGATACTGCCCTCGCGCTTATCGTAGTTGTCGGAGGAGATCACATTGCCGTCGACGAGGACCTCTACGAAGTCGGCATATGCCGCATTGGACCGGAATGTCAGTCCGTTTTCGCTGCCCTTGTTCCACCTGCTGTTTTCCCCTTCCGTGATAGTGGGAGCGAGCTTATCGATGGTAACAGCAGGCTTCTGATAGCCGCAGACCGTGCATTCCTCATGCTTGGCGCCCTTCTCGGTCACAGTTGCTTCCCTGTCGGTTTTCCACTCGAAGGTGTGAGCCGTTCCGTCGCGCCTGTCTTTACAAACAGCGCACTCGTGCCAATGCTGCTCGCCGTCCTTTGTCCATTCGGTCTTGTATGTATGAGCAGTAAGCTCTCCATACGCCTGACCGCATACTGCACAGACCGCTTTTTCTTTGCAGGTCGCCGTGCCGCCCGTGTGATCGGTCAGTTGCTTCCCGCAAACATCACACTTGTGATCCTTGTTGTCGTCCGCGCACTCGCTCAGCGTCTTACCGCACAGGTCACACTTGTGATCCTTGTTTTCATCCGCACACTCGCTCAGGGTTTTGCCGCACAGGTCACACTTGTGATCCTTGTTGTCGTCTGCACATTCGCTCAAGGTTGTGCCGCACAGATCGCACTTGTGATCTTTGTTGTCGTCCGCGCATTCGCTCAGCGTCTTGCCGCAGAGGTCGCACTTGTGATCCTTGTTGTTGTCGGCGCACTCGCTCAGCGTCTTGCCGCAAAGATCGCACTTGTGATCCTTGTTGTTGTCTGCACATTCGCTCAAAGTCTTTCCGCAAAGGTCACACTTGTGATCCTTGTTGTTGTCAGCGCACTCGCTCAGCGTCTTGCCGCACAGGTCACACTTGTGATCCTTGTTGTTGTCAGCGCACTCGCTCAGCGTCTTGCCGC